>ERZ795048.3625-NODE-3625-length-11342-cov-6.582972_pt1 | contig 11342 bp, 6 predicted proteins | sample MGYA00375132_ERZ795048 | MGnify/ENA primary metagenome ERZ795048 (study PRJEB30177, sample SAMN05720225) | activated sludge metagenome | isolation source: Anaerobic digester | place: Hong Kong | collected 2014-12-17 ...
GTCGAGGGTCTCCTCATCCGTCGATGCCAATACATAGTCGCACCGATCGGGATCAAGGCGCGGCAGCAACTGCGCTGCAACCTGCGAATACCCACGGGTGAACTCGACGATTCTCAGGCGTTGGCCCTCGACAAGGCGGGTCATCGCCGACTCGATCATCGCGGATATGGCCTGATTGCCGGCCTGTCGAGACGGTGATCCGCTAAGGTAGTGCGCGAGCATCGGATGCGAGGGATCCATCGGCAGCAATGCATCTGCCGAAAGCCTGCCGCTCAGCACCTCCACCAGGTGCTCGCCGACCCGGCCCAACATCAGGATCTCGGCACAATAGTCGGGATAGTCCCCCAGAAGACTGGTCCAGATGGACGCAGATGCCGGCAGATCTTCATGACTCGACCACACCAGCCCCTCGCCGGCCGGCTCCAGGATGCCGTCTTCCTGCAGCATCGCCACGAGATTGTGTGCATACGGAGCAAACTCTTCCCTGATCACACCGGTGGCAAGGATGTGGGGAAGATCCACGCCGCGCGGATCGGTACTGAGCTCGCGCAGTGCCTGCTGGGCAAAGGCTGCGCACAACACGTCGAGCAAAGGCTCGACCTCGTCGTAGTACTGACGCCGCGCAACCTGGCGATCGGCATCATGCAGTCTCTCGGCACACACCGTCGGCAACTGGCCGTTGGGTGGCAACACGGATGGTCGCGGCGCCGGACCCGGTCGCGGTACCGCTTCGAATCGCAGGTAGCCGGTGTGCTCGACGACAGGGCGGCGCAACATCACTCCGCGAAAACGCACCGAGTCCAGCTCGGCCACGAGTTCACCCGAGGCGTCATAGAGATTGAACGCGGCAACGACGGAGCGCGGACTGCGCCTCACCAGGCGCGCACGCGCATGATTGACTTTGGATCCGTGTCCATACAGGCGCAGGCGACCAACCTTCACCGGGACAAACGCGGCACTGCCGGACTCGCCGACCTCTTCGCGCAGGATATCCACCAGAAGCTGGAAACAGCCGTCGAGCAAGGAAGGATGCAACAGGTGGGTCGGCAATTCCGCCGCGACTGCTGCGGGGACTGAAAGACGCGAGGTCACGCCATCGCCTTCCACCCAGACACCGGTTACCGCCTGGTAGCTGGGACCATAATCCAGCCCCACACGACTGGTCAGCCGGTAATGCGCGGGACCATCGATATCCACCTTGCGCTTCGGCAGATCGAGCCGTGCCGCGGTTCCGCCGCCCATCGGGCTGCCAGGCAGACGCCCGACCACGTGCAGCTGCCACGCATCGCCACTCAGGTACTGACGGCTGTGGATGGTGAATCTGCCGTCACTGGCGTCGATGGCCAGTCGCACACTCTTGCTCGGACTTTCCTCCAGCAGCAAAGGTGCAAGAATCTCCAGCTCCTCGATCTCCTGCGCCACGACGCCCGTCTGCGTATCGACGTCGCCCGCTTCCCGGGCGTGCTGGCCACCGTGCCAGGAATGCGCTGCCGCCAACGCCATCTCGATGAAGCCGGCAGCCGGAAACACCACGGCGTCGCCGACCGAGTGGTCGGCCAGATGCGGATGTGACATCAGGTCGAGGCGGCTTTCCCACTGCAACGCGTTCTCGTGCAGCCGGCAGCCGAGCAACGGGTGCTCGGCGCTGCGCTCGAAAAGCCGATAACCCTCCGAGGTGACGGGATGCCAGTAACGCTGGCGCTGCCAGGCATACGTCGGGATGTCGACGAATCGGCCCGGATGCGGAAAGACACGATGCAGATCCACGACGGCCCCGTCGGCAATCATCTGGTAGAAGGCCGCTACCACACGAGCTGCATCATCTTCACCACGCTGCAACGTCGGGATCACCCTGCCGTCCCTGCTGGCGGCACGCAGGCAGTCGTTGACATAGGTACGCAACACTGCGTGCGGACCGACCTCGATGAACAGGTTGAACCCATCCGCGATCAGTGCATCGACGGCACCCTGGAAGCGCACCGGCTCGCGGATGTTCCGCCACCAATACCGCGCATCGAGATCACTGCCGGATAGCACGCCACCGGTCACTGTGGAATAGAAAGGAATGCCTCCCTTGCCAGGCTTGAGGCCTGCGAGATCCCGCTCTACCGGCATACGGATTGAATCCATCGCCGCACTGTGGAACGCGTAGTCCAGGGCCAGCCGGCGATAAAATATCTCGCGCTCTGCCAGCAGCAACTCGAGCATTCCCAAGTCATCCACCGATCCCGCGGCAGTGACACCCCGAGGGCTGTTGATGCCGGCAATCGCAATTTTTTCCGTCAACTGCAGCTCACCCAGCAGTTCCGCGAATGCGGCTTCGGACAGGCCGACCGCTGTCATGCCACCGGCGCCCTTGGTGCTGCCCTGATGCAGGCTGCGTTCAAAGATGACCTGCACCGCCTGTTTGAGCGTCAACGCACCGCATGCCCAGGCAGCGGCCACCTCGCCGACACTGTGGCCGACCACTGCCACCGGTGCGGCGCCTTGCGCGCACAGCATTTCAGTGATGCCGACCTGAAGCGCAAACAGCGTCGGTTGGGCAATCTCAGTCAGATCCAACCGCTGCCCGGCATCTTCACGGCGCAGCTCCCCGATAATCGAAAAATCCGCGTACTGCGAGAAGATCGCATCGACCGCGCGCACGGCGTCGAGAAAGACCGGGGACTCATCGAGCAGTCGCCGGCCCATACCCACCCATTGCGAGCCATTGCCCGAATACACGAACACCGGCCCCGACGCGTCCGCCAGGGCACGTCCGCTCACCACCGAGGACACAGTCTCCCCGGCGGCATGGCGCTGCAAATCGCTGATTTGGTCGGGGACGTTATCGGCAAATGCAATCAACCGGTCGGCATGCCACTCACGGTGAAACGCGGCGCTGTAGGCGATGTCATAGTGCGGGGTGTCCGGGTGCGCGTCGATGTAAGAACCCATGTTGGCAGCGGTCGCCCTGGCTGCGGCATCGCCGCGCCCCGAAACGATCAGAGGCGGGACCGCTGACGTTCCTGGCGCCCCCTCTGCCACGCGAACGGTGAGCGTCGTCGTATCCGGGCTTTGCAGCACGACATGTGCATTGGCGCCGCCAAAGCCAAAGGAATTCACCCCGATGGTCAGCTTCTTCTCGGGATCCAGCGGCGTGTTCCGGGTCACGACCCGAAGGTTCCAGGCGTCGAACTCAATGTGCGGATTCGGTGTGTTCAGATGGATCGTCGGCGGCACTGCACGATGTTGCAGACACAACAGCGCCTTCGCCATGCCGGCCACGCCCGAAGCGGTCTCCAGGTGGCCCATATTGCTCTTGACCGACCCGATCAGCAGTGGCGCGCCTTTGGGTCGGTTCTGTCCGAGCTCCAACCCGAGCGAGCGGCATTCGATCGGGTCGCCGACCGCGGTGCCTGTGCCATGGGCCTCGAGATAGTCGATTTCGCCCGGCGCCACCCCGGCACGGGCATAGACATCCCGCAGAAGTGCTGCCTGGGTGTCGGCGCCCGGCACCGTAATGCCCTGAGTGCGGCCGTCACAGTTGACCCCGGAACCGGCCACGACGGCAAAAATACGATTGCCGTCAGCAACTGCCCTGTCGAGCGGTTTGAGCACAAAGATCCCGCCACCCTCTGAGCGCACGTATCCGTCACCATCCGCATCGAACACGTTGCATACGCCTCGCGGCGACAACATCGATGCCCTGGCGAAGCCGACGAATGCATAGGGATGCAGGTGCAACGCGATCCCACCGGTCAACGCGAATTCCGATTCACCCGTCTCGATCGACTGGCATGCCTGATGGAACGCCACCAGTGACGAGGAACACGCGGTATCGACTGCGACGCTGGGCCCGCGCAAATCAAACTGGTACGAGATCCGGTTCGCCGCAACACTGCCGGTCTGACCGGTCATCGAGGTGGCATCCAGGGAAGCAAGATCGTCCGCCCGGCGGTAAGACCAATCCGACCCGGAGAACCCGATAAACACGCCTCCGCGCCCGCCGCGTACGGATGTGGGTTTTATCCCACCCGTTTCGAACGCCTCCCAGGCCATCTCGAGCAACAAACGCTGCTGCGGGTCGAGTTGTTCAGCCTCTCGCGGCGAGATACCGAAGAACTCAGCATCAAAAGTGGCTATCTCGCCAATCGTCCCGGCGCGAGTCGTGTAGAACGTGCCCGGCTGCGCCTTGCCCGGATGAAAATAGGTCTCAACGCCAAAACGGTCAGCCGGAATATTGGTAACCAGGTCGACCCCGGCACGCAGGTTCTCCCAAAGTCCGCCTCCCGATTCTCCCGGAAGTCGCGTGGAATACCCGACGATGGCGATTTTCTTCCCAGTCATGTAACGGCGTTTTCCCTTTACGATGCAGCGCACCCATCTGGCCGCCGGAGACCTTTTCTGGCCGACCCCGCCGGGGAGCTCCCGGCTTTGTGGGTCTTTGCGCTGAAAAGCTTTTTTAACAACCTGCGAATTTTACCTTATCCGTACCAAATGCACCTAGCCGGCCCTGTGCGCCAGCCCGGGTTGGCGCACAGGGCAACCGGAGCAATGCCCGCAGCTGCCGCTCGACCGCGATAGCGGTTGGCGCGGCAGGCGTTGTTTTCAGGTGCAGACACATGGTCCAAGATGGACGCGTTGTCGACGCAGCCTCTATACTACGCAGCGGTCCCCAGACAGACGGCGTGCTAACGCACAGTTTCGGTATGCGAATCGTCACCAACGCCACTCTGGCAACAGTGCTGACATTCAGTTTCAGTGGCTGCGCCACGCTGAAAGCCCCACCCGACGCAACGACGCCGGCAGCAATATCGACGCCTGTACCCGCGCCGCTTTCGGCCGCGTACGAGCATCTCGAGCAGCCAGGGAATCCAGACATCATTACGACGGTGCAATTCCCAGACGGATTCGGCGGCAGCGGCGTACAGGTCATTCGTCGCTATTTTTCCGCCAGCGGCAAGCGCTGCACGGTGGCGGTCGACACAGTGACGCGACACCAACGCACGCTTTGCCGGGACAGTCAGGGCATCGTGAATTCGTTTGGCTCATCAGAAAACCCAAACCTGCGTTGACCCCATCTCGGCAGATGGAGTTCATCCGACTAGTCCCTGTTCAGCTTCGCGTCATCGAGGCTTTGATGCTGCGCGAGATCCTCGCGCGATTCGGCAGGTTCCAGGCAGGCTACCTGTGGGCATTCTTCACACCGCTCGCCCAGGTGGCAGTGCTTTACCTCGTGTGGATCCTGCTCAAGGACAAAGAGTCGCTAAACGTCCCACTCGTACTGTTCCTGATGACCGGTGTGCTGCCGTTCTGGACCTTTCGCCAGACCATGCGCCAGGGCGCCACGGCCGTGATCAAGAACAAACAGTTGCTGAACCTGCCGCAGATCACAATCTTCGATGTGACGATTGCCCACTCCGTCCTCGAGATGTTGACCATGCTGATGGTCTTCGTCATAGCCGTCGCCAGCACACGACTGCTTGGCATAGTCCCGCATGTTCAGGATCCGCTGGGGGTATTTATTGGATTTGCCCTGATGTGGATGATCGGTAGCGGTATGGGCGCGGTGTTCGCCGGGATGTCGAGTCGTTTTCCGGCGCTGCCAAAGTTCGCCCAGCCGTTCCTGGGACGCCCACTGTTCTTCACCTCCGGGCTGTTCTTTACCGCGGAAATGGTTCCGCCGCGCATCCGCGAGTGGTTGTTGTACAACCCGCTGCTGCATGTCATGGAACACATCCGCAACAGTTTTTTCTTCGAAATGGAGAGCCCTTATGGCGACCTGGGTTACCCGGTTGCCATTGCCGTGGTCCTGTGGGCAGTCGGCGGTGCCATCATGCGAATCAATCGGGCGGAGCTGTCGCGGCAATGATCAGACTAAGGGCGCTGCGCAAGTCATTCCGCGACAGGCAGGGTACAACGCCGGTATTTGATGCGATCAACCTAGATCTGCCCGGTGGCCGATGTATCGGCGTGATTGGCGACGAAGGGGCCGGCAAATCGACGCTGTTGAAACTGCTTTGCGGACTGGAGCAGGCTGACAGCGGAAGCATTGACATCGATGGCGGGGTTGCGATTCCGTTCGGCCAGAACCCAGGGTTGACACCGCAACTCTCTGCACGCGAGAACACAACCTTCGCTGCGCGGGTATTTGGACTGCCCACGACGGCCATGGTACGAAAGGTCGAGGAACTCGCCAATCTGGGCGCGCAGTTCGACGCGGAAATCGGCGGTTACGGACGTCCGCAGCGCCTGCGCCTGAATATCGCCATCCTGATGGCTGCCAACTTCAAGTGGTACCTCGTCGACGACCAACTCCCGATCAAGGGCAACCGGCAAAACGAACGATTGATGCTCGAATTCGAGGCACTGAAGAAGCGTTCCGGTATGCTGATCGCGTCAACACGCTTTAATCTCCTGCGCGAACACTGCGACAGCGTGATCGTACTGGGAGGTCGCTCGGCCGTTTTCTACGATGATCTGGAGCAGGGACTTCAGGTTTATCGTGAGGTCGCGGCACGACCCGGCCGCCGCCGCAAGGGCGCCAAGAGTATGGACGATTCGGATGACGTTGCAGAAGCCGGGCAGTCCGCCACCCAAACGGATAGACCTGCGACACGCGCCCACCGTCGGCAATCACCCCCGACCGGGACTACTCACGGATTTGATGCAAGCTGATGAAGAAGGTCTGGAACAACGTCCTTGCGTTTACCACCGCGTCGCGGGGGTTCAGCTGGCTGGTCCTGGCACCGACGCTGATCGTGGCGCTTTACTATGCACTCATCGCCTCCCCGATCTATGTCAGCGAAACGCATTTCACCGTGCGCTCGCAGTCAGGCGGCTCGATGAGCGCCAGCATGATCACTGGCCTGCTCGGCGGTGTCAGCGATTCGGTCGCAACCCAGGATATTGCAATCGTCAGCGACTATATCCAATCGCGCGACCTGCTCGAACAGCTCGATGCGAAGCTCGACCTGAAATCGCACTTCAGTGACCCGAAGATCGACTCTTGGGCGCAGATGTCCGACGTCGGCACCAAGGAACAGTTCCTCGCGTACTACCAGGGGAAGATCGAAGTCCTGTTGAATGAAACCACCGGGATCATTGCGCTGAAGACCAAGGCATTCGACCCGCAGATGGCGAAGGCGATCGCCGACCAGATCCTTCAGTACAGCGAGGTCCTGGTCAACGAACTCTCCGAGCAGATCACCCGTGACAGCGTTGAATTCGCCGAAACGGAAATGAATCTGGCCGAACAGCGACTGCGCAATGCTGCCGAGCGCCTGACCGAATACCGCAATCTGACCAACATCCTCGATCCCACGGAAAAAACCGGCGCGGTGATGGGGATCGTCACCGCACTGGAGTCGAGTCTGGCCGAGGCCCGCGCCGAGCGTGATCAGCTGCTCTCCTATCTACGTGCCAGCAGCGCCGAGGTAGTAACCGTGAACGCCAGGATCAAGGCGCTGGAAGACCAGATCGCAAAGGAAAACCAGCGTCTGACCGGGCGTGAGAAAGTCGAGTTGAGTGCCATTCTGCAGGACTACGAGCGATTCAGTCTGGAAAAGGAGATCGCGCATCAACTCTATACGTCGACACTGGCCAGCCTCGAGTCCGCGCGCAACGAGGCTTCGCGCAAACAACTTTACCTGGTGACTTTCGTCCGACCGTCTCTGGCAGAATCGGCGCTCGAACCGGAAGCGGTCTGGAACACGGCGACAGTATTCGTGGCATTGCTGTTGCTCTATGTCCTTGGTGGACTGATGATTGCCACGATCAAAGACCACACGGGACTCTGATGATGACACCTGACAGTCATGGCATTTCGCCGCTCCGGAACCTGAAACGGCAATCCGCCATGAACGCTTCCCTCACCCTGGCCCTCTTGCACTTTCGGCAGAGCAGGACGCGGCAACGCAACGCGTTGCCTCACGCTAACCCACGGTGCGGGCACACAAGGTCGGCGCTTGGCGGCATTCTCGCCGGTTTGCTGATGTGGCTGCCCGCGGCACCCGGTGCTGCGCAATATGCGGGCATCGATACCGGCAGTTCGATCCTGGCCCCGGTGGCAACACCGGACGCCGGCACCCAGCCGCTGCCGGTGACACCCGCCATGGTCGCTGCTCCCGAGTCTGACGCACTCAAGCCCTTCGGCGCCAACCTGTTCACCGGTGGCTTCGCCACCGAAAAAAGGGACGGCCTCAATCCGGACTACGTGATCTCCCCCGGCGACCGCATCGAACTGCGCGTGTGGGGCGCGACCGAGATAAACGACATGCTGGCGGTCGATCCGAAGGGAAACATCTTCATCCCCAAAGTGGGGCCGGTGCATGTCGCCGGTGCGCGCAACGATGAACTCAATACACGCGTGACATCCTCGGTTCGCAAGGTCTATACCGAGAACGTCCAGGTCTATACCTCGCTGTCCAGCACCCAGCCGATCGCTGTTTTCGTCACCGGATTCGTCAAAAACCCGGGGCGCTACGCGGGGGTGGCATCCAATTCCATTCTTTATTTTATCGACCGTGCCGCCGGCATAGACCCGGACAGGGGCAGTTACCGCAGGGTGGATATCCTGCGCAATCAGAAGGTCATCGCCACCGCCGATCTCTACGACTTCCTCCTGTCCGGCAAACTGCCGACGATTCAACTGCGTGATGGCGATACTGTCTTGATCCAGCCACGCGGCAACACCGTCAGCGTGGAGGGTGACGTGCGCAACGCGGCCATTTTCGAGTTGACGGAAGGGACTGTCGACGGGACAAGCCTGCTGGCCTGGGCGCGACCGCTGGCCAGTGCCACGCACGTGGTATGGAGTGGCGTACGTGCCGGCGCCCCAAACACCCGCTACCTGGGGTTGGCATCGTCGCAGACGGAGCACTTCGCCGATGGCGACAAGCTCAGCCTGCTCAGTGATGCGCACCAGGATGTGATCACGGTCAAGGTCGAAGGGGTATTCGAAGGACCATCACAGTTCATCGTCGGCAAGAACGCCCGCCTCGGTGAATTGCTGGACATGATCTCGGTACCGGAAGACCTCGCCGCTTACGAGGCCATATCGATACGGCGCCAGAGCATTCTCGAGCAGCAGAAGAAGATCATCGAAGAAAGCCTGCGCCAGCTCGAAAGCGCCTACCTGCGTGCTTCGTCTCAGACCGATGAGGAGGCCACAGTAAGGATGGTGGAGGCTCGCCTGATCGCCGACTTCGTCCAGCGCGTCCGCGGCACCGAACCCACTGGCCGGCTGGTCCTCCAGGATCCGCGCAATGCAAAGGATCTGCGTCTGCAGAATGGCGATGTCATCACCATTCCCGAACGGACCGAGACCATCATGATCTCCGGTGAGATCCTGATCCCGCGTGCAATCCTCTACAACAAGAAAATGTCCCTGGATCAGTACATCTCGCAGTCAGGTGGATTCACCGAATCGGCGAATACCGAGACCATATTGATCCTGCGACAGAATGGTGAAGTCGTCGTCGCCGCCGACAGCAAGCTCACACCAGGGGACCACATCTTTGTCCTGCCAAAGGTGCCGAGCAAGTATCTCCAGGTGGCCAAGGAACTGGTTGATGTCGTGTACAAGGTCGCCGTTTCCGCCGGCGTCCTGGTCCGCCTCTGACCCTGGTGCCCCGGCAACAATGAATCAGCGGACAGGGCGTGCAGTCCCCGAAGGCGACGTGCCGACCAACGAGAACTTCGGCTTTTTGCATATAGGCAAGACGGCCGGCTCGTCCATCCGGCAACTGATCAGGCTGTCGGCCGATCAGGGATACAACCCACCGACGATTTTCGGACACGCGGCGCGTCTGCCGCCGATACTGCGCGAGCACCCCAGGATCAGGATCGGCTTCGTGATCCGGGATCCGATAGAACGCACTATTTCGGGTTTCCAGAGCCGGCTGCGACAGGGGCGCCCGACCAACGACAGCCTGTGGTCGGTGGAAGAGGCCGCGGCGTTTGCTTTCTTTACGGATGCAGCGAGCTTTCTGTCCGCCCTGGTATCGGATACAGACGAGAGGATGAAATCGGCGGCCCTGTTTGCCGAAAAGAGCATCAAACACGTCGCGCGCAACTATGTGTTTCATCTCAAGGACGTCGATTTCCTGAAGCGGCAGCGGGAGCGAATCTTTTTTTGTCGCCCGATTGACGAGGTTTCTACCTCGCTCCATCAGCTGTTCGAACCCTGCGGTATTCCAAGGGAATTCGTCGAGCAGCATTACCGGCCGGCGCATGTTGGCGGTGGCAGTACCGAGCGGATCCTGGCTTCTCTCGAAAGCAGTATCCTGGATGACCTGAAGCGCCATTTCGCCACCGAATACGAGATCTACGACTACCTGCGCGATCCGGGCTGACCTTCTTGGCCACATGAGCGCATCGGCCGAAACTGTCGTACAACGAGCTGCCCGACACCAATCCCCGTAGTCCTGCAGATACTGAACATTGAAATATTTCCCGGCGCGGACGGACCCACGATCCGCAAACGGGAATGCCCCAATGAATGTCTAAAGTGATCTGCCATGAAGGATAGGCAACTATATGAATTAAAGATACTTTTCCGACGTGATGCCACACCGACAGCACACATGACGGCGTGCGGGGCCGGGGCCCGGCTGCCATCCACGCGCTGTGCCGCATGCGAATCAGAACCCGGGTCTCAACCTGGACGGCCGGTTGCGGTTACGATGAGGCAGCTAATTCGGCATCTGGGTGAACAGTGTCGCCCCTCGCCGATTGCAGCCAGTGCCGGCCGTCAATCCCGACGAAAAGGAGAAACTGGCGGGGGCAAACGCGACTCGTCGCGAAAAATGGTGCAAAATTAGCGGGTTTCCACCGGGCCGCGCATTAAGCAACGGCAGCCCGGATCATGGTTCTATTAAGGAGTATGGGCTGATATGAAGGTTCTGGTACTTGGCGGCGACGGGTTTTGTGGATGGCCAACCGCGTTACATCTTTCCAACGTGGGTCACGATGTCATCATTGTGGACAACCTTTCCCGACGCAAGATCGATATCGAGCTGGAAGTCGAATCCCTGACACCGATCGCCCCGATGTCCAAGCGCCTGGATGCCTGGGTTGAACTGACTGGCAAACACATCGGCTTCCACAACATCGATGTTGCACATCAGTACCAGCGACTGCTCGATCTGATCTGTGACGAGGAAGTGGACGCCATCATCCATTTTGCGGAACAGCGTGCGGCCCCCTACTCGATGAAAGGCGCCAAAGGGAAGCGCTACACGGTGGACAACAACCTGAATGCCACGCACAACGTGCTGTGTGCGATCGTTGACTCCGGCCGCGACATCCACCTCGTCCACCTCGGCACCATGGGTGTCTACGGTTACGGCACCGCCGGC
>ERZ795048.3626-NODE-3626-length-11340-cov-9.045016_pt1 | contig 11340 bp, 5 predicted proteins | sample MGYA00375132_ERZ795048 | MGnify/ENA primary metagenome ERZ795048 (study PRJEB30177, sample SAMN05720225) | activated sludge metagenome | isolation source: Anaerobic digester | place: Hong Kong | collected 2014-12-17 ...
GACGGGCTGTATCATCTCGCGGAATACCTGAAGAAACAGCCCCTGCCGGAATGCGCGGAATTTATACTGACCCCCCATTTCCTTGAAGCATCCCGGCTTTCCGGAGAGTCCGTTGATGTAATTAAGAAGAACAGGCCCGCTGCGGCAATGGAACTTGGACGCAGTACCGGCGCAACGGTGCTCCTCAAGGGCCCGGCGACCCTTGTTTCTGACGGCATACACCTGCTGATAAATACTACCGGCAACCCGGCCCTCGCCACGGCAGGTTCAGGGGATGTGCTTTCAGGGATAATTGCCTCCCTTATGCTCCGGGACCTTTCACTCCTGGAGGCCGGGGGAATCGGGGCCTTCCTTCACGGAAGGGCGGCGGACCTCTTTGTTGCGGACAATGACGGCATTGAAATCATGAAATCCTCAGATACCATAGGATATATCCGTGAAGCGGCTGCGGGAACAGGTGATGAGCAGCCCGATTATTGAACACGGAGCAGCATATACAGCAGCCCGCCGGATATAACGCAGAATGCCGCACCGGTAAGAACCGCTGCCGCGAGGCAGGATTGTTTCATGCGGATCGGGTATCCCAGGTTTTTCATTGAAAAATAAATACCTGTTGCCATATATGGAATTACTCCATAGGCGCCTTCCTTTTTAAGAATAACCCGCAACTGTCTGATCTTCATTGTGTGCATGTGTTTCCTCAATGAAGGGGGCAGCGGCTGATACAGCGAATACTGTTCCAAAAAATCCCGGAATGCATGTGCGTTGTCTCTGTTCATACGTTCCCCTTTTTGTGAAGAATTAATCTTTCTGTGAGACTGTTTTCCCGCTTCTCCGCTTACAGCGTGTAGCGGCATATATATAAGCGCGTTTTTTTCACGAATAATGACAAAAAATATTTCAAAAAATAGAAAATAATTGTATTATGTATTGTTATCATTGAATGGTTACAGGTAAAATGATCAGGTATTGTGTATATCCGTTATTATTAGTCTTTCTGCTCCATGGGGGAGGCGGGGTTCCGGCTTCAGGGCCCGGGCCGGGAGGGACACGGCAGATGCAGGCGTATGCAGCGGTATGCAGCGCGGCGGACCGTAATGCCGTGAAAGATGCCGGGCACCGGCACAGTGAAGATTCCGGTGAGGAGAGCAGGCTGTGTTCCTTCAAATACATTATATATTTTTTCTGGTATGCCTGTTGTGCGGTGCTCTTCGCGGTGGTGTTTGTTATGGACGTGTCCACGGGATGCAGCCAGCACTATACAAAAGATTTTTACGGCTGGTTTCAGGAGCATACACATTCTCTTGACCGGTTTTTCCAGCGGGCCGGCTGCGGCTGACAGATACAACTTCCTGAGAAAAAATGCTTGTAATCAGGCATTTTGTTCATATAATCTTCAAATCTTTATAAAAGGTTGGATGCTATGGCTGAAAAGGGCAAAAAGGGATCCCCCGAAAAACAGAAAAAGGCCGGAACCGGAAAAAGCGGACCAAAGAAAAAGGACATTGAACAAAAGGCCCAGTCCCGTCTATACGGAAATGACGGCGAACAGGAACCTCTTGCACCTGAACCTGTTGAATCAGCGGGAAATACTGTTTCAGGTGAAGAAGACGGGCATGGGAATGCCCGGGACAATGAGGCCGCTGGAAAAAAACGGAGCCTTCCTGTACGTATACTTCTGAAATCACTGAAAGTCCTCCTGGTGTGGCTTCCGGTTGGTATTATCTCCCTTGTTATTCTGGTGCTTCTCGCGGCAAAGCTGTATCTGACGCCGAACCGTGTTGAGCGTCTCATTATTGAGAACTTTAATAAAAACTCCAACGGTGAAATATCCCTGAACGTCCGCGACTTCAGTCCCTACGGCGGGTTCAGGTTCGATAATATTCTCATAAAAAACGGTGAGGAGTTCAACAAAACCAAATTCGTTGAAATTGAAAAACTGGTCCTCCGGTACGGCCTGTTTCAGATGCTGATTGGAAATGTACGGTTTCCCGAGATCGGTATATACAAGCCGAGGATATACCTTGTAGAGAAAAACGGGGTATGGAATGCGGCGAAGCTCATGAAGCCAGGCCCCCCCGCTCCTGAAGAAAAGGAGGAACCGGAGGAGCCTGAAGAACCCTCCGGCCCGCCCTCCAAAGAGATACACCTCCCTGTTTCCGCGGAGTTTCTCTTTAAATTTATTCTCGATGACCTCCGTGTATATGCTGAAGGTTCATCAATGCGTTCATCCCTTGAGGGGCTTTCCTTTGATGTCGATATATGGGTGCCCCCTTTCAAAAAGATACCGAAGTCCATACAGGCCGTCTCCCTCCTTGAACGTATGAAGATACAGCTGAATCCAAAGGAGGAAATGCAGGTAATGTTTTCCTCCCGCGAGGCGGAGGTGCAGCCCCCCCTCATCCTGACATGGAAGCTGCTGTATAAAAAGAAGGAGGAGAACGGGAAAGCGAAATTTGAAAGTACATTTAAGTTCGGGACATACCGGACGCCGGTGCGGTTTAAGCAGCGTCATCTGGGGCCGCTGAACTTTATGGTGTCCTACGACATGTTCTATGAACCCCTCACCGACTACCTCAACATCAGGCATCTCGGCGTGAGTTTTGCGAACAGGAAGCTCCTGAATATAGCGGGCACCGTGAAAGAGGTGAGCACCTCGCAGAATTTTTCCCTGCAGATGACCGAGAGCGATATAAACCTGAACGAACTGTATCCTTATTATCGCCAGGTGACGGGGGACCGTTCCATGCGGTTCGGCGGTTCCGTGTCGCTGTATCCTCTCACTATCACCGGGGATCCGAAGGACATCGATGTTGACGGGGCGATAAACCTGCGGCAGATATATTTCCGGCAGCCCGGTGTGGAGGCGCGGATACCCGCCCTGTCCCTTGGATACTCTGTGCGGAAACGCGACGCGAACATGAATTTCGCGGCCACAATGCGGATGCCGCACCTCTTCTATGTCCTTGACCGGAGCAGGTCCGGAGACAACGGCGCGGTGTTTTCTCTCAACGCCTCTGCTTATAATAATTTTGAGCGCCTTGATATTCACCGCATGACGCTGAACTTTTATGACCCCGTTTCCCGTGAAAGCGCCCTGAACATGGTGATGGACGGGAAACTGCGGCTCAGCCCCGGCCAGTCAGGGACAGTGTCAATTCCCACGTTCAGGTTTTTCAAGCAGCCCCTTGCAGCCATGGTGCCCCCGAAGTTCAAAAAGCAGATTGACGGGATTCCTCTGAAAAAGCCGGTGAACCTTACCCTGAACGCGCAGTTCAACAAGGGGAAACATATTCTCACCGCGGCCCTTGGGCTTCTGGTGAAAGTACCTGACTTTAATATCCGTGACCTCGCGATGAACCTCTCAATGGAACAGAACGATGCCGCGAAACGTCTGTATCTCCGCCGGTTTTCCCTTGGAAGCAGGGAGCGGAATCTGAACATCAGCGCGGGGGGCGTTCTTGACATGAGGAACACTCCCGGCCCCGCAACCGACCTTTCTCTCAAGGTGTCCTTTGATCAGCGGAAGATGGTCCCCCTCTATGAAGGGTGGAACCTTTCCGGCAAGCTGAACCTGAACACCTTTATCAAGGGGGATATGAAGCACGGTAAGGCCTATGGATCAGTAGAAATTGCCAACCTGAATGTGAACAACAAAGCGGCAATGACCTCAGTGACGGAGCTGAATCTTAACTTCCCCTTTGAATATTTTCTGACACCTCGTCCGGGGGAATCACGCATCGCCGTGGACAAGAGTACCATAATTGATAATCAGTACTTCCGCGGGGAGAAAAATTTTACCATCAAGTCAATCAAGGCAAAGCACCCCAAAAGGGACTATACCTTTGAGTACATGCGTGATTTCGCAGCGACAATGTTTTTCCGCAACAACACGTTTGAAATAGAAAGCCTGAAGGCCTATGTGATGAACGGGGCGCTTTACGGGCGGAACATACTCTTTAACCTTATGGATATGAAGCCGAAGAACATGGAATACCGCCTGATACTGGATATTACCAATGTTGATATCGGCATGCTGGACGAATACGATCCGGAGAAGCTTTCCCCCGCGAAGCGGACCCGTGACGCGGAGCTTTCCCTGAACGCGAATTTCGTGGGAAAGGGGATAATAGGGAAGGGTGATAATTTTTCCAGGGAACTTGATGTAAGCGGATATGTCAACATCCATAAAATCGGCGAGAAGTTCGCGAACCGCCTGCTTACGGGGCTCAGCGAGAAAAAGAATACCTCCACCCTCGGCGGTATCGGCCAGTGGGTTGTGGATAACACCATGACAATAAAGGGATTCAAATTCAATCTCGATAAGGGACTCATGTATGCGACGGTTGCGTTTTCACGGGGCCTGTTCGGCTACGGTATAGGCATCAAGGACGAGAAGGTCCAGTTTGAACGGATCCCCATTCAGGATTATCTGAGCAAGATCAGGGAGGAATAATACTATGAGATTACAATATATTGCATTGCTGTGTGTACTGGGGATGTCACTTCCGTTACTGCGGTGCGCTTCCGGCGAAATTCCGAGCTGCATTGAGATCGCGCCGCCGGAAATAAACCTCACCAGCCAGAAGACGGTTGTGGAGCGCCATATCGTGGGTGACTACAAGGAACTGGAGAAGGACGCGTGGGTAGTTTCCTCGGTACAGACCAACATGTCCCGGCGGACAGTGGCCCGTGACAGGGTGCTTTTTGAAGCGATGTCCACACGGGATTCCCTGCGGCAGAAAATCAGAGGGTTCAAGGACGAAGGGGCCGTGGGTGAGACCAATGACGGCTACCTGAAATATATAGGGACTCCGAAATATCAGCGTGACGCCGCGCTGAGGGGTGACCTGATGGGTATCATCGAACAGGAAAACGGCGCCCGGAAAACAATTTTTCAGCGTGTACTGCTGAGGTCCGGGAAGAAGTCACCTTCCGATCAGGACATAGCGGCGTTTGGAAGCAGGTTCGCCGGTGAGCAGCGTGCCTTCGCGAAGGAACATGACTGGATTCAGGACACTTCCGGGAGATGGGACAGGAAATAGCTATGGCTGGAAAAAAATGGTGTAAGGTATGCAGTGCTGTTATTATTGCGGGTCTTTTCGCGTGCTCCGGCAGCCGAAGAGACGAGGTTGTATTCAACTACGGTAAAATTCTCCGTGAAAACTACCGGCGTGAGGTGGGGAGAATTATTCCCGTTGCCATAGAACAGTCAACGGAGATAGACGGAGTCTTCAGCGATAACGAGCTCTATTTCTTTTTTGCCTCCGACAGGGACCAGGGGAATTTTGATATTTATCTCAGGACCCTTACGGGTATAACCACGGTTCGGCTTACCGAACACCCATCCAAGGACTCTTCACCGGCAATTGCTCCCGACGGCCGGCACCTTGCCTTCGTGTCCCAGCGTGAGGACCCCGAAGGGGATATTTACGTGGTGCGGATAAAACCGAAAAAACTGATCGCCCGTGCCGGGGAATCGGTAACCGGGGGACAGGGGATCGACAAAAACGCGAAGAACATAACACAATATATTGATCCCGCGACAAAGGCGATACAGATCGTAAAGGACGCCTCACCGTCATGGTCACCGGACAGTGAACGTCTTGTTTTTTCATCGACCAGGGGCGGTGTGGAAAATGTATGGATGGTTGACCGTGACGGAAAAAATCTTCAGCAGATCACGAAGAAGGGCGGTATGCAGCCGTCATTTTCCCGCGATGGAAAACTCCTGACATATATCTCCTACCGTGAACGGCAGAACAACGGCGATGTATATGTGTATGATATCGCTTCAAAGTCGGAGCGGAAAATTACCTCCACGAAAAGTATCGAGATGCATCCGGTATTTCTCGGCAACAGCAATGAAATCGCCTTTACCCGGATTGACCGCGACACCAATGGCGACGGTGCTGTCAATCTCCGGGACAACACGGTGCTGTATTATAAAAACCTCGGGACAGGTGATGAATATCCCCTGACCATGTACTCGAATGCCTCCTTTGCCCCGAGGTGGTCCCCGGCGCTGAAGGTGATTAATACAACCTATTATGATGTCCTGATTTATTCGGACCAGATAGGGCAGAACATCAATATCAACATTATCCCGTCCTTCGGTGTTATCCCGAAGCGGAACACCGCCGGAGAGCAGTATGAACTCGCAGAGCGGTATCTTAAAGAATATAATGATATTGAACGGTACCGGTTTTCCCTTGAGCGGGTATACCACTTTTTCGGACGAAGGAGTGACGAGCAGTCTGTTGTGTTTACTTCCAAAGCCCTTGTCGATGCTGCCCGCGATTATGTCAGGGTGCAGGACCGCGGTGATGCGAAACGGATGGGTACATATCTGAAAAAGATGTCCCGGGAGGAGACAGATTATGCAGGAATTTCGGCCCGGTATGTACGTCAGATCATCGCGGGGAGGGCAGGCGACGATATCCTCCGCGAAGGGATAACGGCCCTGGCTCAGAGCCCGAAAAAACAGGGGTATGTGCCGTACCTCATGGAAGACCTGGGTGACGAATTTGTGCGGAACGGACGTTACGACAGCGCCCTTCAGACGTACAGGAATATTACGAAGAAATATCCCAAATACAGACGTTCCGGTGAAATAAACCTGAAGATCGGTGCCGCGTCATTCCGGACGCCGCGGAGCAGGATCCCCGATGCGTATCTTACCGTATTGAAAAAGGGGAATGTGGACCAGAAGATTGAAGCGATGCAGAACATTCTTGATGTGTTCAGCGCGGAAAAAAATGCTTCAAAGAAAATTGATGTCTGTAAAGCGGCCCTTACGCGGTATGACGACAAGTCCGAGCGTGTGCTGAACGGCCTCATGATGTATATTATCGGGGACTCGTATTATTCCCTGGGTAACTATGCCAGCGCAAAGGACTACCTGAAAAAATCCCTCCAGAGGGTGACCCGCGCGGACCTTCCTTTTTACAGGGCCAATAAAATTCTCGGGGATATTGCAGGCGCGGAGGGGCTCCTTGATGAGATGAGTGAATTTTACTTTAAAAGCGCCGTGAACTACCGTCTCCGGTGGAACCAGCCGGATTTCGCGGATGTTGCCACAAAGCTTATCAACTATTATGAAGATAAAGGCGATGCCCTGATGTCCGGCGGAAAATACCGGGATGCGTCAAAAATATACAAGCGGTCAGTGGCCCTTGTATCGTATGTCCACATCCTCAGGCAGTTTGAGGAAATCTATGAAAAATACAGTTCCCGTGCCCACATACGGTATATCGACGCGTCGATAATGAGCGGCAATCATGGCAGGATGATTGAAGCCCTTGACAGGGAATACAGCAGGGGGCTCAATGCCGCCCGCATGAACTTCGATAAAGCCTATCTGTACGGGTATGCCTATCTTTTCACAAAGAAGGCCCTCACCTTCGATACTACCACCACGGGAAACCGGGATGATATTACCAGCGGTGACCTGCGTGAACTTCTGGGGAACCTGCGTCTCGCTGTGGAGCAGGTTGACTGGTGCCTTTTTATGGACGATACCTATATCGACCCGTATCTGTTAAAAGGCTGGATTTCGCAGTACGTTGACCTCCGGAGGCGGGACCTCCGCGGACGGAAGGAGGGGATATTTAAAAAATATTTCCCCCGGTATCTCTGGGAGGCGAATGTTCCCTTCTATGAGAGGGCGCTTTCAGCGAATGATGAATCAAGGAATCCTGAAATTGAAGGCAATATTCATCTGAATCTGGCAAATACATATTTTCTTCTCACGAACTATCCCGTTGCCCTCCGGCATTACGAACATGTACTCAGGTACAAGCGGAGTTTCCCTTCAACCATTGAAGAGGCCCTCTTTCATTTCCACCTCGGATTCTGCTACTGGCAGGATGATCAGCTGGACCGTGCGCGCGCTGAAATGCAGAAAACACTGCTGCTGTACCAGTCCCTTGCACAGCTGAATGGCCTGGAGCGGTATAAGTTCCAGATCTATTCTATTTACCGGTACTTTGCGCTTTTCAGCAGAGTCGAAAATGATTACGGCAGCGCCATTACCTGGTTCGAGCGGATACTGCAGTTCACTTCTCAGCACAATATTGTTGTGGACCGGGCGAGGTATCTCCAGGAAATAGCATTCTGTTTTAAGGAGCTGGGCGACACCGACAGGGCAATTCTGTATCTTGACAACGCGGAATCGATTCTTGCGGGGATGAATGAGGATGAACAGACCTACAGAATGCGATGGAGATTTTTCGGTTTCGGTCCCCTGCATTTCTGGAACCTCGGCCCCGATGTGGCGGTTATAGGGGACAACCGGATATTTACTGAACTCAGTGTCCGGGACAAGAAACTCCTGAATCTTTCTCTCCGGGAGGAGATCGCCTTTGAAAAGGGCGATTACCGGAGCGCCATGGAATACCAGAAGAAGAAACTTACAATCTGGGAGGAGGGATCCAACAGGATCAGCCAGGTGGGGGCTATCAGCACATTGAACAATATCGGATATTCATCGTACCGTCTCAGGGATTACGGCCGTGCCCTGGAATATTTCAGAAAGGCCTGGGACTATGCGGCAGATCCGGATGTGAATGATCTTTCCGGTATTTTCTCGTCAATCATGAACCTCACGAATCTTTATGTGCTTCTTGTGGAACGCAGCAGCCCGCTTCTCGGTAATCCCGCGGAGGAGGTACGCAGTCTCATCGGAAGAATCAGTGAGTACAGGAACAATTACGAAAAGAACAGGTACGACGCGGAGCTGAAAGTGCTCCAGGACGAAGCGAAGGCGAAAAAGCGTGCAGTTACCGCTGAAGAGACCCGCGCCCTTAAGACGGGCATTGAGGAATCGGCAAAAGCAATATACCACAATACCGATGTTGCCGTGGGGATATTGAAATGGTGCTACGCTGAATATTTGACACAGAACGGCAGTATTCTGCCGAAAGCCGCCGGAGAGCCGTATGCCGTGTATACGGAAAACAGGGACATCTACCGCCTGTACACCGAAGCACTTCATGGTTTCAGGAGCGCACAGCCTTTTGCTGAATCTCAGCAGTCAAAACGTATGTTTGTCAAGCTCCTCCTGAATATCGCGTCATGCGAGAAGCGTACAGGGAAACTGCAGTCGGCATATGAAACCCTTACAAACGCGGAGAACCTTGCGAAAAAATACCGTTATGCGGATGTGATGTGGCTCGTGAATTTTAAAATGGGGGAATTTCTCCATGAGTACGGCAGCAGTGTCGAGGGGGGCGGCGCCCAATCACTTTCACAGGCATACTACCGCAAGGCTTTTGACGCTGTTGAATACTGCCCGGAACTTCTCGGCGACCAGTACCATCAGGTGCAGAACCTCTATGACAGTTATATTTCACAGCTTCTTTCCCGGGGTAATGGAAAAGAGGCTATTGTGTATTCGGAAAAACGGTACGCGGTTTCAAGGATAATGACAGCGGCCCTTTCCCGGTATGAGTTTCACAGGGAGGCTGACCGGCAGCTGTATGATGCATGTACTGCGCGGATCAGCGCGCTCAAACAGGCACGGAATTCCCTGTCTTCACTTCTGGAATCAGGTGAACCGGATGATTCACCGAAGGCCCTCGAATATCAGAACAGAGTGACAGAAACCTCCCGTGCCTACGGGGAGATGAAGAAGTCTCTTGAACGGAGCGGATCATTATTTTCATCATATATGGTGCTCCCGGAAATACGTCCCGCAGGTTTTCCGGATTCGGAAATACTTCAGTTTGTCCGCTACCGGGACGGGATCTGGGTATGGAACATCGAAGACAGTGTGCGGTTCTCAAAGATCGGCGATATCCCGAAGGGAACGGAAGCCTCTGCTATGGTGTGTTCATATCTTAAGAAACAGCCCCCGGCACAGGGAAAGAAGCGGTTTGTTGTGCTGAACAGGTTTTTCGCGGAGAATGTACTGCGGTCTTCTGAAATCCGTAATGTTCCGCCATTTACCTGTGTACCCTCAGTGGAACGGGCGGGGTATTATCGTTCCGGTATTCAAAAGCAGATGCGCACCGCGTATGTTACGGGCCCCGCTATCATTGATTCTCTCCGCGAACAGAAGGGGCTTCGCGGTATCACCGTTGATACCGCGGGGAAAAAGGACATTGTGCTTTCCGATTATTCACTTGTTGTTGACAATGACGGCGCGAAAGGGGTAATCACCAACTATATACTGTATCGGACTAACACCGCGCCACTGTTCTTTGTAAAACGTGCTGATCCCTACGATGAGGAATATATCAATAGCGTAATGGAGTCTTCACTCTATTCCGGCATCAGGAGCGTACTGTTTTATAGCGGTCTCGATGATGGAGATATCGCACGCATGGTGGACCGGGCTGCCGGAAAATCGGTCAGCAGTATAGCACCGGATAATGAATTTGCCGGAAAAGCCTTTGGTGCGGGTTACAGTAAATAAAAAGGTCCAGGATAGAATCTGAATGATACAGCCGGAAGCAGCCAGGTCGGGAAGAATCGTTATTATCGATGACGATGATATGATCAATGAAGTCCTCACCTACATCCTGGAGGAAGTATATGAGGTGAGAAGTTATCTCAACGCGGAAGATGCGATTCATGGAGAGGAACTCGGGAATTTCGATGTTGTTATTACTGATGTCAACCTTCCCGGAATGAACGGAATTGAATTCCTGGAACGGGTACAGGTGCAGGATGAAAATATACCGGTCATTGTAATTACCGGATTCAATGATATTGACGTCGCTATTTCGGCGTTGAAAAAAGGGGCCTTTGATTTTATTCTCAAGCCGTTCAAGAATGATCAGATATTGCTTTCAGTGAAAAAAGCGATGGAAAGGCGGCAGCTGCTTCTTGAGAATATTACGCTTCTCCGTGAACTCCGGGAAAAAAATTCTGAACTTGAAACATTGAACAGAAGGATCCAGGCGAGGAATTTTGAAATTGAAAATGAGCTGGAAATTGCGAGTAATCTGCAGCAGTGCCTGTTTCCTCTGGTGGTGCCTGAAATTGAAGGGCTCAGGACAAGTCTGCATTTTAAGCCTGTAGAGAAAATTACCGGGGATATCTTTGAATTCATTGTATATGATGAAACGAGGTTCTCCCTGATTTTCGCGGATGTCTCAGGCCATGGGGTTCCGGCAGCTCTCTATTCAGCCATGGTCAAGACCGCAATAGGCCTTTTCGTTAATGAAAATATTGCCATTTCCGAGTCAATGGCGGAGATGAATTCGTTTCTTATAAATTCCCAGAAAAAGCTGAGTTACAATTATGTGACAATGTTCCACGGCTTTTTTGATCTGGGGAATGAAATAATGACCTACTGTAATGCCGGTATCCCTGCCCCTGCAGTTGTGCGGAAAG
>ERZ795048.3627-NODE-3627-length-11339-cov-6.388515_pt1 | contig 11339 bp, 17 predicted proteins | sample MGYA00375132_ERZ795048 | MGnify/ENA primary metagenome ERZ795048 (study PRJEB30177, sample SAMN05720225) | activated sludge metagenome | isolation source: Anaerobic digester | place: Hong Kong | collected 2014-12-17 ...
CCATCTCATGGCCCCGGAATTCGCAAGACTCCATCGCTTCTTTCATGAGCTTGCCGAGCTTGGTCCGTTTCAGCTTCCTGGAGATCTCTTTCTGTTCCTCTTTCCAGGCAAAACAGGCAAACTCAGGATATTTCGCCTGCTCGGGATCAGATATTGAGTAATGGCAAGCGCATCGTTCACAGATTCCGCTGTGATATCCGTCCGCGTTGTTCCCGAAAATCGCTCTGAACCGTCTCGCCTCTGCAAGCGAAGCAAACCAGATAGTTCCGCAACCCTGACCGTTTGTAAGGTAATATCTGTCCCCTAGGACGTTCGTATCTCGATGGACCTCATCGAGAGTCGTCATTACAGCCATTGTCGTTATCCCCCCTAAAGCTCTAACCTGCCACCGTGAGAAGCGTACTGCAGGATCTTTCCAGTCCTAAAATCGCACCAGATGTCTGTTACAGCGATTTCGACCTCCTGGTTGGCCTTAAGCCTGAATACCACGTTCACTGGGCCGTAATCGTCAAAATCCTCAACTTCAACTTCGTAAGAGTCACCGGTCACATCCACGTAAGGTAGCAGAATTTGTTTCGTTTGACGGATCAGTGCCTTTTTCGCCTTGGCAGTCAGTATTGGTGCAGGCGTGTCGACACCCCCTTATTTTCTCTGAAAGTTTCCGTTTCGATGTTGCATGAGCCCGCAGCCCGATCACCAGGCCATGCTCAAGCAGCCGGTCTGCATCCATGCAGGCTCCACAAGCCCTGCAAGGTATCCCCCTCAAGTCGTGCAGGCAGGGTCTGAGCTTGATACCTAGCGTTTTGTAGAATCGTACAGATTCCCTGGGCGATTCATCGTGAGGCAGGATTACTGCAGCCGGATATCCTCGTTCCATAGCCTCCAGGCAAGCCGAAGGGGATTCACAGGATGCTAAAATCGATATCTCCCCCCAGGACTCTCTTGGGATATCTCGCCAAGCATGAGTGTAGCCGAAGATAGCTATGTTTAGACGGGCGAAGCGTTTACCCAGCTTACTCTCCGCACGCTTCAGGTAATCTTCAGTAGCTTCAGCGAGAATTTCTGCAGACTCTTTAGTTTTGCAATCTCCAACCACGTGAATTCTCAGAGGCCTATCTGCTGGAAGCTTTCGAATCTCGTCCGCTTCTTGAATCGCTATTTCTTCAGGAGTTCTCCGTTCACCAGCTTGATGCATCGCACCAAACGTCCTGTTAACTGCCAAAAATCCAAACCGACCATAACATTGTTCACGGATTGAACACGTTTCTGGACACGTAGAAAAAGCTGAATAAGTTGCAGCCATGCCTGGCCCAAGCTTACTGTTCCCCGTGTCGGCTACTACTTTAACAGCCAACATCGTCGTTATCCCCCCGATCGAAGTCTCGCCTCGATCAGATTGCAGCCCCCGGAGTCGAACCGGGGATGTTCCTAAGCTGCCAAGTTAAAAGTGAGAAGAGATTACCTTATAAGGTATACCTTCTCAGATACACCGCAAATTGAGTGGTCGAACGGAACCACCTTCAAAATAGTCGCCTTGAGTGATCTTGCTATCTCTTCTGGCGTGTTACTCATTCTGTCGAAAAAAGCCCCGTTTATGTAGACGAATCGCTCCATATGAGCCCACCTCACTTCTTTCGGGGTTTTAGCGTGACTGTCTCAACCTTCCCCCAAGTGGGATGGTCCCAAGGCAATATAGAATCGACTCGCATCTTGTAATCTTTCGCGATCTCTTCTGGAGTTTTGTCCGACATTCCTCTGTATTGTGTTCCAACAAAAACGAATCTCTTCACGTTTATCACTCCTTGAACCTCATACCGTGCTTGTTTAACAGGTCTCTAGCTTCCTGTTTTGTCATACCACCCACGATTCTGGTGCCCACGTCGTTCAGTTTCAGGGTGGCTTTGGCGATCCTGATCTGATGTTTCAAAAAAAGGTCCACGTTAATCGCCTTCTTCACACCACTCTATTCCACAGTCTCGGCACCGATACCACCACTTCGAACCGAGACGACCTATCAGAATTCCTTCCCCGTTACAGATCGGACACATCAATCTACTCCCATCAGTCTGTAGACCTCGTCCAGCTCTTCCTGCCTCTCACGGAGATAATTCTCAAGCTCCTCCGAACTCCGTTTCCCCGCTGTCGGGAATTTTTGCTCACTCTGGATCAGAGACTCCAGAGATTCCGCAGCATACTCCAAGACCCATGAGGGGACTTCTACAATATCTGGTTCGAATGCCCGTTTAAGCTCCAGTTCTGAAAATCCCAGCTCACTGAGAAGGGCTCTGAGATCCAAATCTTCCTGCTGGGCTACTTCCTGGAAGTACTCCTCGCCAGCATCCGACTCAATTCCCCACAAGCCCGAGGACTCGATCTTTATGTGCCGGATTATGTGACCTTCACCAGGCTGCGTTATCTCGATCTTTGCTTCTCTCCGCAGCCCTACACACCACCATGTCTGACCGTGAGATTCAAGCCTCTCTCGGTCCTCGGTGATCCACTGGAGGACTTTCTTCCAGCCGTATTCCTTTATGGTGTCCTCGTTATACCGGGCCGAATCCAGAATTGTGATACCTACAACTTCTTCATCGTCGTTTGTGATCTCCTCGAATTCTGTTTCCAGGTAGGAGAGATCCGGATCATCGTCCGGAATGATGGTAGTCTCAATTTCAATGATTCGTTTCATGTCACTTGACCCCCGGTTTCAACCTAATCTTGAACTTGACACCACAGACTGCACATTTTCCGTCGGCTTCCCCTGATGGGACGTCGTAGTAGCTCCAGTTGATTTTGTGGTCATCTCCGAACCGTCGGCTGTGTAAGTTTTGTATCTGGGTAGCTACTTTTTCCATAACCTCTGCGTTTTCGTGATCAGACGCCATAATATTCACCTAATAGAATGAATGTGGCAGCCTCAGTTTGTACTTGTTCAGGAAGCTTCTGAGCGCAGAGCACGTTGTAAAAGCCACAATTTCCGCAACCCAGTGGTGCGGATTACCGAAGTTTTCGCCACCATAGAAATGGATCGATTGTAACCGTATCGTTTTGACGTTATTCAGCCACTCCATCTCGATCTCGTTCGCAAATCTTCCGGGATGGCGTGCCTTGGAAGCATTGATAATATCGTTCCGTTTAGCCGACGAGATCAGTTTAAGCTCCACCAGTCTATCCAAATCTTCTTCCGTGAGTTTCCAATATCCTTCAGCTCTCATCTCCATCCTCCTCTGTTGAGATCTTCCTTGAACTCCTCAACCAGTTTAGCCGCCTTATCAACGAACTTCGCTGGGACAAAATATTCACCTTGAGACCAACAAACGTTGTGCGTTGGATGAATCGTGAAAATCAACGGAATCTCATGTTCGATGAACTTCGCCGTTATTGCATCATGGACTTTTCGGAATTTTCGATCATCAAACCGGATGTCCACAATATCCAGCGACACCAAAACATCATTATCTGGCTCAGAATAGTAGTGAGCCCTCCAGGCATCGATTCGGGAGACTGTTTCCCCATCTGAAAGAGCCACTATCCAGGGCCACGTTGTCTCATCCAGGGATTTCCAGTCGTATTCCTCTTCACCGAGCGGGTACGGCATCTCATCGACAAAAGCATTTATCGCACCCTTATCCAGGACTATGCCTGATTCGTATTTTGCCTCATAGACCCCGTTTTTGGTGTAGATCTGGACCCACGTGCCGTGGTTTTCGATGCTCTCCTGACAGTAGATGCAGACCTCACCCTCGTGTTCTTCATCAAGGGCGATCTCAAATGCATCATAGTCTGAGTTTTCGAAGGTGCCCACGAACCAGGCATCCATCGCTTCATCGATGATCTCCTCGCCACAGACTGCACAGACTCCCACCGGCCTGAGCCATAGCTCATTTTCGACCGGTATCTCTTTTCCCTTCTCTGTTATCAGGTAGTAGTGCTCACTGAGAACTTGGTTGTTCTTAATTCTCAGTTCTAATGCAAAGTGCCCATGATCTCTGCAAGAGTCATTGGCCCAAAAGTGACCTCCCACAAGTGATAGTGACTTGAACATTTCGTTATCCCCTATGCTGTCTTTAAAAGAGTCTCGCGTTACAGTTGCGAGGGATTGCCGGCGAAGGTATCGAGCCATCGTACTGCCTGGAAGCAGTTACCGGCAACGCTAAAAGGTAAAGGATGGATAGGATATTGGCATATCAGGTTTTAGGTATCACCTCCACGTTATCAGTTATAACTTATCCGATTATAACCGTTACTCTTAGAAGGGTTCCAGGTAGCCCGAGTTACGACAGTTCGGGCATTCTAGCTCATCAGCTGAACAGTTAGCTCCGCACCAGTTGCATCTCACTTTTCCCGGCCTTTCGTCGTCGATGACTCTCTCGACAGAGTCCTCCATTATCCTAAGTCCAAGCTCGGACACTCCTGGAATTGGTGGCGTGTTGAACTGATCCTTGAAAAGGTGCTTTGTTTCTACTTCCAGAGTCTTGCCCTCGACTGCTTTTAGTTTGTTGTACCAGTCCCAGTTTGGAATTCTCGACCCTCTGAACTGGCGGGCATAATCGCTTGCTGCTGTTTTCTTAATTAGTATCTTCATGATTATGCCTCCGCCAGAGCTTCCGATTCATCGTACTGCTGTTCTCTCAGGAATGCTCGATACTTCTCGCTACATAGCGATTCACGGTCGTAATAATCGTCCGGTATCTGAGGATCATCAACTGTTCCGAACTGCTCCGTTTTACACCCACAGGCCCATATCTTGCCTTCAGGATCGATCATTGGTCCTTCACAGATGCACCCATCATCCCAGCCCCAGTCGATAGCCCGTCCTGCTGCAACAATGTTGGCGCTGGTGTTACGGTGGGTTTTGAATGCCTGGACCACTCTCGGGTTTATTGGATCATGGAACTCGTCCTGGGAGAGTTCGGCACAGATCAGTCCTGCATGATCCATTTTTGCGAGAATTAGCGCTTTTTCTGTGATGGATCCGTTAGTGACTATGCCTACGCGCTCTTCTGAAGCCGCCATAGCCATTGCCATGATATCCCAGAACCGGGGATGGAGTGTAGGCTCCCCGCCACCGATGAAGATGTACTCCCCACGATCTTCAGCGATCTTCATCGCTTTGCGAACGGTCTCCATTTTCATATGTCGTCCGTTTTTGTCGCAAGAATAACCACAGTGGGCGCAGTGCATGTTGCACTTGGTGGTGATCTGGATATACATCTCAGCCCACCACCTGAACTACGAAGAGGTCACAGGGATCGCCCTCGCCGTTTTCTAGGCAGGCGTCGATCTTCTGAAGCTCTGCCTCAGCTTCCTCGTACCAGTCCTGGTCGAGTTCTGCTTCCTCCTCCGTTACGTTGCTGTGAGCGTATGGGGTGTAGACTTTCCCGGAAGGTAATAAATCAAAAACACTCCCGATGAATAGCCGTCTGACAGTTGTACCCTCAACCGTTTCTTCGACAGCCTCATCTGAAGCAAGACGTTCTTTAATCCTATCAAGGTTGAAAACCTGCATTTCGTTATCCCCTCCGCGTTAATGCGGATCACCCCTGCCGGGCTCGAACCGGCAAACCCTCCTCCAGGGCAGGAGCAAAATTATAAGATAATCTGAGGGTAGAAGGCCCTCTGATCCCGTTAGGTACGTCTCAGAGACCCATTATAATCAAATCTTCAACCATCTCTGTGACGCAAACATCCATTTTGAAAACCGCCTGCCGTTACAGCCTCAACTGATAACGGTTTCAGGGAAAAAAGGGTTACAGAGGGCGGTTTTACAGATCCCGCCCAAACTGATATTCAACCACTATACCACAGATCGCTTGTCATCGACCTAGGGGTTTCGCTAGATTTGGGCTTGATATCTTTTCGCTTATCCCTAGGGTTTGACGTCCCCTGCCCACGTTATCGGGGACTTAACGTCTGCTTATGTTTCCCCATCTCCGTTAAAGTGAACGTCCGATTTGTCCAAGTCAGCTTGGACGCCTCGGTCAGACCCCTTACGAGGAGACACGCTTCGCTGATAGTTCTTTGATGAATCGGTCCCATTAATCCGGCACCACCCGGATTGATGGTAGTCACTGGCCCAACCCGCCTTTGGCTAAGGCTGAACCGTTCGCTGATAGTCCCTGTTTACTGTAGGAACTGCAAGTTTTTCAGCAGTTCCACTATGGGGCGAACCTATCATATGCCTGTGTTTTCGGTTCTTCCGGTACCACTATGGCATACTCACAGCAAGTCGCAACGCTCCATCGAAGGCTACTTTAGACCCAACTCCCCGTTCCACTGGTCAGAGGTGGAACTATGACCGAGTCTACCCGTTGGTGGCGGGGACTCCTTTTCGTCCATAGCTCCCGCTAGACCTATTTTGCGATCAGGTCCACGTTACGGTTTTGGCTCACCTTTCGGATCATCACCGCTAGTTCCTTAGCCTGAGTGTTGCCACTCAGACAACGTGATTATAATCTCAGGTTGGTGCATCTTTACCTGAGTAACTCCCTACACTATGTCGGGATAATACAGGATTTTATCCCCGTATTGGTGCTTTACCGACACAACCATATACGTTTTGTAGGCATATAAACCTTTTGGGTCTCCCGATTGCGTTTTTAGCTCTCGCTCAATGGTCGAAGGTCGTTTTGTTTCGTTGTCACAGACCCATAGCCACCGCTATCTTATCGGCCTTTGAAGACTTGGTCATAGACCATTTAGGCCGAATCATGGACAGCCAAAGCTACAACGTGAGCTTAAACGCTATCGATTAACCCTTAAGGAGGTGCCCTTAAGTGTATATGGCTTATATCGGTACCAAAGGGGTGCTTTGGTACTTCATCCCTACAATACCCCTATAGAACCACCAGCCATATAAGGCTATTGGTTCCATACTGGGACTTTAGAGGATTTAAATCCCATGCCATCCCAGCAATACCTAAGTTCTTTTCTGGACATATATACCTTATGGTCCATAACGCAAATCTGGTACATATCATAAGCATATCTAAGACGCGAGAAACACCACAAAACACCTTAAAACCGTTATGCATTGACTTAAAAGCACGTGACGCGGACTACCGCGAGAATATCCCGACTTGCGCGAGACGATAAAAAACGCTACGCATCGACCTTATCCCACGTGGCGCAAAACTCCCATATTATACTACCGCCAAATTTCCCCTTGATGCCCACAGAAAAAAACACAAGCTAGAGGTGAATTATTGATTTAAATACGATTTGAGGGCTATATTCAAGTGAGAAGGTATAATCTATCAAGTGATAACTTAAACCTTCAAATCTGGGGAGATGGTGAACGCCTAGGGCTATCTGAGGATATCCTATATCTCTATATGAGATATGGCCGAGATTAATCTTTAATACGCGAAATAGATTAACTATGATAATCCATCTGGCGGATAAATTGATATGACAAATCATAACAACTCATGGCATATAGAGCTGAAAAGATCCGAAGAGATGTATAAAAGAGCCCAAATTATTCAAGCTGGATAAATTAAAGCCGACAAAACCCAAAAATATAAGAGCTAAATAGATTCTAATGCAGGGATAATATGATCAGATAAAACGAGCGGAATATATCGCCAAGTATAAGGAAGGCCGCATTTTAAACCCGCAATTTGTTAATGGGCATTTACAAACAATTGAGCCCCATTAGGAGTGTAAATTTACAATATTGACAGTCAGGCGGCGCTATAATTTACTAGGCATAATATCCTTATTATTTTCTCCAATTTTATACACCAGCAACCATCCACTAAAAAATATATACCTATCACAATGAACGCCCCTATTATTCGGGCCGAAATTATATTGCCCAATTTATAACGATAATAAATATCGCGCTATAACATACAATTCCCCTTATATCCATTACCCCGTTTTTTCTTTTGTATATCCCGCTCTCCATTCACCAAATTATATATATCTCAACAGCCCGAACGCTGGCATCCGTTGGCTACCTCAAAATGAGGATGCAAAGCCAGCGCGACTGCAAGCAGTCTTTGATGAATATGGGTCTCAGAGAGACGTTGATAGAAGAGTTTTCTTAAAATGGTACCAGGGAGGGTTTGTTTTAAGAGTAAGAGGAGAAAGTCACAAAAAATCAGCATCCCTATAATAGGTCGTGTTTTTCGTTTTTTCGTTTTTTTTGTAGCGATGCTACTTGTTTTCTCGTATCTTAAGATAGCAGAGATGAGGGTGCCTTGATAGATCGAGGTATAGGAGGAGCCAGGGTGCCTGGGATAGAGGTGTGGTTAAGATAATAGGGTGCCTAGGGCTCCCATGAACACGTCTCTCGAGGGATAGAGCTATAGTAGAGGCTGTAAGCATAGTAAAGTCTGCACTAAAGGAGACAACGGGATGATCTACCCCCTCGCCCCCTCAAAGAGGGGGTTCTCCCCCTCCTTTGGTGTCGGGTCGATGGACAATCCCGTGCCTCAACTCCGTCTCGACACCTTCTTGCGTGCCTCAGGATGGATCAGGTAACCGGGAAAGTTCGTGCCTCCTTAACCCGCCTACATCCACCTCAAACCGTGCCTCAATCAGCATCGGGTACGTGGATCATACCCTGCCCCAGGACTTATCGGCTCACGTCTAACACCTACAGCCAGGGGTGGCTATAGGGGGATGTTTTAGGCTAACGTCCTTAGCAGCCTCATTTTACAGGCTACCATCCTATCCCCAACCTCTACCAACAATATGACCTCTACCACCACTACCCTCTAACTATCACACCAGACCCTACCAACCCTATCTAACCTCCTCTCTCAACCCACACCAATCTAACCCAACCCTCACTCTCACAATCCAACCTAACTATTCATCAAAAACAAACAAAACAAAAATCGAAAAAACCACCTATAATAGGAACTGGTAAAACGGCTCGGATTAAATTTGCTCAATGACGATCATTCCACCCAGGACTCTTCTCAGATATCCCTGGATCCACCCCAGGCACCACCCCAAAAACACCTGGAATCTTCAAGATTTGGGGGGTAGGATGGATGATCTATACTCTGAACCATAAGATCTTCGACTAGACTATCAAACCCTCTTATATCGCCTCTAAATGCATTTTACAACGCATATTTAATAGGTTTTAAATGTAAATCGGCAACAAGAATCGATTCAACACAATGAAGGATAGGGGAAAAAGAAAAAAGGGGAATCCAGGACCCTCTAGGTCTCAGGACAATCGCAAGCCTTCATCTCAGATATTTTCTCATCTACCTCGCTTGCCTTCTCCCGGAACTCATCAGCCATCTCTTTGTACTTGGTAGCACAGCTCTCAGCTTGCTCATCGAACTTCTCAGCTGTATCTCTGAACATCTCAGCTTGCTTCTCCTTAACCTTGATTTGAGCTTCTGAGGGACAATTGCATACTGGTGTCGACTTCGACTTAGCACTCCAGGAGCCGGCAAAGATTATTCTTGGATTTGAGGCTCCACCAATTGCCACCGATTTTGACGAGATATTCGGGAGGGTTATTGCAGCAGACCCGATGCTGGATGATGATGAGGATTTTCTTTTAGGTGCTCCTAGAGCAACGATCGCACGTGACTTGGACGATGACTTTGTTACAGGATCAACCTCGATCTCCGGGATGGTTATTGCGGCAGACCTTCCACGAGACGTCCTAAAACTAACTTTCCGAGACATGAATATTAAATGGCGTATTCTTATATAAATATTAGATTATCTGGATGATAAATAATATCTGATTTTAATAGTCCCCGGAGGGCCACATTCTAATATCTGAATAGAAATGTGTCTGATATAGCACCGTTTTTGAATAGAAAAGGCATGGGGGGAGCACCTTCCCCCCATGAGTGAGTTCCAGTCAGTGGCGCCACCTCAAGTTCTCACCTACATGCAACACTGAGTTTTTTGGTATTAAAACATGGCGCCGATAGCTACTCATTACGTGTAAAGCTACAGCCCCCCGACAAAAAGCATCAGAAAGCTGCTTCGAAGTGATCATAACAATGGAGCCAACTTTTTCGCCACACATCTCATAGCCAGGACATCTCCGCAACAGTGCTTGGCGATCATCCCAAGATCACCGTCGTTCCACCACTTCTCGACCTCATATCCAATACCAACGAGATGCTCCTGACCACCGTACCAGAGGGCATACTCATCGAGGGTTCCATTGATCCCCCACTTGCCACCCATGTACTCGTAGATATCCCAGGACTTGAGGACCCTCGCAAACTTTGGTCTCCTCCGGGAGAAGGGTAGGACCCTTGCAAGCTCCGGGACTCCCTGGATCATCGCTCGGTGAGCCAGGAAGGGTAGGTCGAATGCTTCCCCGTTGAACGTGACGACCATCTCAGGCCTGCCCATGGCGATCATCCGGGATAGGTTCTCCAGAAGGACCCTCTCCTGGGCACCGTAGAATACTCGAGGATTCTCGTATCCCATTGCAACCCCGATCGCCACGACCCTCCCCGTAAACGGAGACAACCCAGGACTGTCAGACTTCAGTTTGGGCTTGTTGGGCTTCCTCTTCCCCGCCTGTACGGCTTTCTCTACCTCGAGCTCGTACTTCACTTGTTTCCCCACTTCGATGACCTGAGCATACCTCTCAAGTTCAGGTTCATCCAGTGATGCGGTCTCGATATCCAGAAATAGCGCATTATTTATTGGTGCAAATTCAGTATGCAGTGACACAATTAACCCCCACCAGCTAATCATTAACTTCCATATATAAATTTACCGCTGGGGAGTAATTTGGCCCCATATCACTACTTTGATTACAAACACTTCCCCTTATCAACTACTCCTTGCATATACTACTCTTACCCCTTTCGCGCGATGTAAGGTATGTAAATAGTAAGAAGTATAGGAGAGTATTTGTAAACGTAGTAGTGCAACGGTAAATTTCCCTCTCGCTTGGCCAGAAAATCCGCTCGACATATGCGGTTTTCACTCTTGACCTAAAGAGCTCTACCAGAGCACTACTTTTCATGGGATACCAATGACTAAAATAAAGTGCTACGATAATAACCAGACTAGTGTTTAGACTGTTGCAAGGTTTGCTTAAACCTTGCGGAAAATGAGCTAATTTGGCTGGATTTGGCATACTTTCTATATAACTCGTATGAAATTAACATAACGAATAGACAGTAACCTCTGTATGTATATCAGGTTTACAGTGCATCTATGCCGAACTTAGGACAGCATCTCCATTGATAGGTGCTGATTTTTATGCCATATCACTCCTTTTTTTAGCAGGGCGCCAAACAGGATAATATCAATTGAAAACATATATAATCGATCGAAATAAACTGAAAGGTTTGGACGTACCCTTACATCGAGAGAATTTTATTAATTTA
>ERZ795048.3628-NODE-3628-length-11338-cov-4.959674_pt1 | contig 11338 bp, 8 predicted proteins | sample MGYA00375132_ERZ795048 | MGnify/ENA primary metagenome ERZ795048 (study PRJEB30177, sample SAMN05720225) | activated sludge metagenome | isolation source: Anaerobic digester | place: Hong Kong | collected 2014-12-17 ...
GTGTCTGGTCACGGACGATGTGCCTCTGCCCCGTCTGATGCACGAGGGGCATTTAAATTATGTGGCCCGCCGGGCAATCGCTCTTGGGCTGGACCCTTTAAAAGCGATTCGCTTCTGCACGATCAATCCGGCGGATCGTCTGCGCCTCTATGATACCGGCGCGCTGGTACCGGGGCGGCGGGCGGAACTGATGCTGGTGGAGGACCTGCGGGAACTGCGCCCTTCTTTGGTGATGACCGGCGGCGTTCCCATTTGGCAGGACGGCGTCTTTTCGGTCCGGCTGCCGTTCGGCTCCGGAAAGGATGTCTGGGGAACGGCGCTGCGGGACTCTCTGCGGCTGGAGCGGTTCTCCCCCGCGGATTTCGAGATCACCTGCGCGGTTCCGCCGGATTTTCAGGGCGGGCGCGCGCTGGTCAATCTGATCGGACAGGACGGCGTCTCCCTGCATACGAAACGGGAACAGCGGGAAATTCCTTTGCATTTGATTTCTCCCGGCCTCGCAAAACCGGATACCTCCGGCCTGCTGCGCATGACGGTCTGGAACCGCTACGGCGAACACCGGCACGGTACGGCTTTGGTGAGCGGCATGGAGGGCTTTTCCGGCGCTCTGGCGCTGACGTACGGCCACGACTCCCATAATCTGAGCGTCTACGGCAGCGATCCGGACGATATGGCCGCCGCCGCCAACGCGCTTTTGGAGACGCACGGCGGTATCTGCGCGGCGCAGGGCGGAAAGGTGCTGGCGCTGGTGCCGCTGCCGCTGGCGGGCCTGCTGAGCGAAAAACGTCCGGCGGAACTGCTGAAGGAACTGGACGCCTTTCTCGAAGCCTGTCGCCGGATAGGATTTCGCCACAGAGATCCTTTATCCCTTCTTACGCTGCTGCCTCTGGCGGTCTCTATGGAGATTCGCTGCACGGATAAGGGACTTTTGGATACGGCCAACCGCCGGTTTCTTCCCCTTGTAGAGAAAATCGAGGAGGGAACGATATGAAAGCAAAAAAACAGGCCTTTCTGCTGGCGCTGCCCGCCGGCTTGGGACTTCTCGTGTTTTTCATCGTGCCCATGACCTATATTCTGATCCGCACCTTGGCGGAAGACGGCTTTGCGGATTTTTCCGGGTTTTTTACCGATCCTTTTTATTTAAATATTCTTTGGACCACCGTGCGTGTCTCACTGGTCTCCACGGCGGTTTCCCTGCTTTTGGGATACCCCACGGCCTATTTTATCGCCCGCACCCATTCCCGCCTCAAGAGCGTCATGATGATCGTCATCCTGTTTCCGTTTTTGGTGAGCGCCGTGGTGCGTTCCTACGGCTGGATCGTTATACTGGGCACCAACGGATTGCTCAATCAATTTTTGTTGGGATTGGGAATCCTTTCGGAACCTCTTAAAATCGTCAACACGGAGACGGCGGTCGTCATCGGTATGATCCACCTGCTGATCCCCTATATGATTCTCTCGCTGGTCGGCGTGCTCCAGAGCATCGATCCCAATGTGGAATACGCGGCTTACAGTCTGGGGGCCGGCCCCGTCAGGACGTTTTGCAAGGTGATTTTTCCGCTGAGCACGCCGGGCATCATCTCCGGGTGCGTGTTGGTCTTCACCATGAGCATGACCTCCTACGTGACCCCGAAGCTATTGGGCGGCTCCAAATTCCGGATGATGGCCACCATGGTGGTACAGGAAATCAACGTCAATTTCGATTGGGGCGCGGCCTCGGCCATCAGTTATATTTTGCTGGCGACGATTCTGGCCGTACAGGTTGCGGTAGTTCTCACAACCTCCGGTTACATGAAACGGATGGGAGGCGGGAAAAATGCGTGAACGCCGTGTGAATTGGGTCTGCACGCTGACGGCGGTATTGGTGATGCTTTTTCTTCTGGCGCCTCTGCTGGTCATCATTCTGGCTTCTTTTACGCCTACCCCGCTGGTAACGTTTCCGCCGCAGGGTTTTTCCCTCAAATGGTACGCCAACGTATTCTCCGCCTCCAACAATTTTATCAGCGGCCTCGGCAACAGCCTCAAGATCGGCATTTTGGCTACGGCGCTGGATGTGATTCTGGGCGTGCTCGCGGCGCTGAGCGTGTGCCGCTACAATTTTTGGGGCAAAAATATTCTGCTCAACTATTTCACTTCGCCCATGTACGTGCCGAGCGTGGCGTTCGCCTTCGTCCTGCTGCAAGTTTACAGTCAGATCGGCGGCATTCCCGGTCCGGTTCGCATTTTTATCGGCCACTTCATCATCATCTTGCCGTATATCGTGCGCAACACCGTCTCGGTGCTTCACGTATTTAACTGGACGCTGGAGGATGCGGCGTCCTCTTTGGGAGCGAACCCGGCGAAGGTATTTTTCCAGATCACGATTCCCATCGCCAAGCCCGGTATTCTGGCCGGGGCTCTGTTGGCATTCCTCTATTCTTTCGATGAGGTCGCCCTGAGCAGCCTGCTTTCCACGCCGAAGTTCATCACGCTCCCCATTCGCATTATGAATTACATGGAGCTGACCTTCGACCCGACTTTGGCGGCCATCTCCACCCTGCTGATCTTGGGCTCTCTGGTGCTGATTGTGCTGATGGAAAAATTTATCGGACTCGATATGTTTGTGAAATAAGAGGGAAAGGAAGCGCTTATGGCTACACTGGAGCTTCGAAAGCTTACCAAAAAATTCGGCGATTTTACCGCCGTCAGCGAAATGGATTTGCAGGTGGCGGACGGCGAGATGATCGCCTTGCTGGGTGGCAGCGGCTGCGGCAAGACCACAACCCTGCGCATGATCGCCGGATTTACCGAACCCTATTCCGGCTCGATTCTGGTGGACGGTCAGGATGTGAGCAAGATCCCGCCCTACCGGCGCAACATCGGCATTTTCTTTCAGAATTACGCGCTGTTCCCTCATATGACCGTCTTTGAAAATGTGGCTTTCGGCCTGAAGATGCAGAAGCTCTCCAAGGCGGAAATCCGCGAAAAAGTGGAGGATATTCTCCGGCTGGTGAAGCTCCCGGGGATGGATAACCGTTATCCGCGCGAGATTTCCGGCGGACAGCAGCAGCGGGTGGCTCTGGCCCGGGCGCTGGTCACCAGACCTAATATTCTGCTGCTGGACGAGCCTCTCTCCAATCTGGACGCCAAGCTCCGGGTGGAGATGCAGGTGGAGATCAAACATATCCAAAAGGAAGTCGGCATTACCACCATCATCGTGACCCACGACCATGAGGAAGCGGTCTCTCTGGCGGACCGCGTCATCGTGATGAATGAGGGAAAGACCCTGCAAATGGGTACTCCCCGGGAGGTATTCGACCATCCCAACAGCGCCTTTGTGGCGGATTTTATGGGCTTTTCCACGTTTATCGACGGCATTCTGGGCGCGCCTGAGGAAAACGGTCTGCGCCCCGTTCTCTGCGGCGGCGTCACGCTTCATGTTCTTGAGAGCGCGGCGGAAGGGCTCGAAACCGGCGCGGCCTGCACGCTGGCTATCCGTTCCGAAAATATGGAGTTGGTGGATGGGCCCGGGACGGATGTGGCGGCCGGCACCGTGCGGACTTCCACATACAAAGGCCATCGCACCCGACTCGAGGTGGAGAACTGCTTCCCTGGAATGGTATTCCCCGAAGTAAACGGATATATGGAAACGACCGGCGGAAAGCAGGTATTTGTGCGCTTCCCCGCCGACCGGATCTGTATATATAAAAAGCAATAGAAACCGGAAACCCAAATCAGAATCAAATGGAGGACTAAACATGAAAAATCCGAAACGTATCCTTGCATTGGTACTGGCGCTTGTGATGAGCCTCTCCCTGGCGGCCTGCGGCAACACGGCCGAGTCCGAATCCACCTCCGAATCTTCGGAAGTCCCCGCCGAGACCTCTTCCGAAGCCGTCGTCGAGGAAGAAACCCCCGATTTCGACGGCGCCGAACTGGTTGTCGCCACTTGGGGCTGGGCGGAAGCCGGCCTCAAAGCCCTGAGCGCGGATTTTGAAGCCAAATACAACTGCACCATCGTGGTGGATCCCACCAGCGGCAACGGCGACCGTCTGAACAAACTGATCGCTGAAAAAGACGATCCCACTGCCGACGTCGCTCTGCTGACCAAGAGCTTTGCCGAAACCGGCAATCAGCAAGGCCTTTTCGAAACCATCGATACCAACGTCGTCACCTCTCTGGGCGATCTCTACGACTTCGCCGTGAATGCCGACGGATACGGCCCCTGCTATTCCCTGTGCCGCTACGGCATCATGTATAATGCGGACGCTCTGACCGCCGCCGGTCTGGACGCCCCCACCTCCTATCAGGATCTCTTTGACGATAAATATGCCGGCATGGTCGCCCTGCCCGACATGACCTCCACCGCCGGCCCGTATATGCTGGTCGCTATGGCCGAAGCGATGGGCGGCAGCCAGGAAGATGTCTCCTCCGCCATGACCCTCATGCAGGAGAAAAAAGATAACATCGCCATCTGGTACACCACCTCCTCCGACGTGGTCACCGCCTTCACCACCGGCGAAATCGCTATCACCGTCTTTATGGATATCAATATGCCCGGCCTTACGGAAAGCGGACTCAACATGGTGTGGGTCGACGCCTCCGAAGGTTCCTTCGCCGCTCCCGCCACCGTCAACGTGGTCAAGAACTGCAAAAACCCCGAGCTGGCCCAGCTCTTTGTGGAATATCTGATCTGTGAAGACACCCAGAATAGAATTGCGGAAGTCATCGACGAAGCCCCCGTCAACAAGAACGCCACCATGCCCGAAGATCTTCAGACCTATCTGGCTTTCGGCGCGGATGCCATGAGCGCTCTTAAAGAATTCGACGATGCTTATATCAGCACCGCCAAGGCCGATTGGATCGATACCTTCCAGAGAACCGTCAACATTCAGTAATCGCACATCCGGTTTTTTAAAAACAAAAGGCCCCTGCCGAAAGGCGGGGCTTTTTGTTTTGAGCGAGTTTTCGGATGAAATTTCCGCGCCGCGCGATCTTTCTTTTTCGAAGACAAAAAACAGGCGACGGCGGGGCAAACTTCCGTGCCGCATTCGGTCTTCTTTTCCCAGACCGGACAAAATGCAAAACCATTGTAGAATCCTATTTCCGCGCGACCCGTTTTTTTAAGTCGCGTAAAACACCGGGACGGTTGCGGAGCCAGCCCCCGCGTTGCGCGCCCGGCCCGACAAAAAATCAGGCTGGAATTCATCGGACTTTTCCGCTATACTGATAAAAGAGGAGAAATTATTCGGAGGGATACGGCCATGAAACTGACGATCTTGTCGGAAAACACGTCTTTTGACCCTGCTCTGACGGCGGAATTCGGACTCTCCATCTATGTGGAGAAGGGCGGCGTGCGCCTGCTTTTCGACACCGGCTCCCATGGGGCCTGCCTTGACAATGCCCGCCGACTGGGGATCGATCTGAGCGCGGTGAACGTGATCGCCTTCAGCCATAACCATTGGGATCATTGCGGCGGCTTTCTGCGCCTTGCGGACGAGCTGCATCCGCTCTGCCCGGTTTATGCCCACCGCGGCTTTTTTCGGCAAAAATGGTGGGATCACCGCCATGACGCGCCGCAGGAACCAACCCGCGCGGATACCGTTGAGCCGGTGGGGCCGCCCATGGGTCCGGATTTCTTTTTTCAAAAGGGAATTTCCGGCTTCCGGGAGTTGCCCGGAGACGTGTTTTCGCTGGGGGAGGAGATCTATCTTTTGGGGAATTTCCCCCTGGCCGTCGGTATGGAGGCCGTTTGGCCCTCCTCGTGCATGGAGCTTGCGGACGGGAGCCTTGCCACCGATGAATTTTTGGAGGAGCAGGTCTGCGTGCTCCGCATATCCGAAGGGCTGGTGGTGCTCACCGGTTGCTCGCATAACGGCATCCTGAATATTTTGAGCACGGTACGGGCGCGCTTCCCGGGAGAGGCCATTTGCGCCGTCTTCGGCGGAACCCATCTGGTGCCTCCCGTTCCCGAGCGCATTCAGCATACCGCCGAAGCGTTCCGGGATTCCGAAATCCGGGTTGCCGGGGTGTGCCACTGCACGGGCCCTGAGGCTCTACAGGTCTTTGCCGAATCCGTACCCGCCTATGTTCCGGTGGGAACGGGCTTTCGCTGGGAAGCAAAGGGCTGAGCGATCTTTTTTCCCCGGAGGCGGAGACAATTTATTCCCTGAGAAGAAGTCACACGTTTCTTGAAAAAGGGGTTGTTCTCGACGATTTCCTTGCTGCGGAAAGCCTTCATCCCCCCAAGGGCCGTGACTTGATTCGTGTGAAATCCCCGACGCCGCCCAAGCGCCCAGCCCTGTGAACGATGGAAACGATGGGAACGACAGCGATGAAGGCCGGCATCCGACACCGCCCCCAAAGTACCATTCTAAAATTGCCGAAAAAAAGACGGAGCACGGAAGATACCGTTCGTGCCCCTTCTTTTTATTCTGTAAAGTCACTTGACGTCTCCGTCGTTGAAAGGATCTCCGCACTGCGGGCAGAATTTTGGCGGATGGGCCGGATCCTCCGGTTCCCAGCCGCATTTGTCGCACTTATAAAGCGGCTCGCCCGCCGGTTTCTTGGCTCCGCATTCCATGCAGAACTTGCCTTTGTTGACGGCGCCGCACTGTGGGCAGGTCCAGCCCTCCGGTTTTGCTTCCGGCTTCTTCGCGCCGCATTCGAGGCAGAATTTGCCCGTATTGCCCTTATATCCGCAGGCCGGGCAGTCCCAGCCCTCGGCGGCCGGCTTCGGTTCCGGTTTCTTCGCGCCGCACTCCAGACAGAATTTGCCCGGGTTGCCTTTATGCCCGCAGGCGGGGCAGTCCCAGCCTTCCGCAGCGGGTGTCGGCTGTTGGCCCATTCCATAGAGGGTATTGGCGTTGACGCCGCCGGCATTCGCGGCCATATTCATGCCCGCAAAGGCCATGAAAGCGCCGCCGTTCCCTTGATTTTTCGCGGCATCCTGCATCGCCTGCGCCTGCGCGCCCGCGAGATTTGCCGCCGCCATCGTCGGATTGCGGAACACCGCGTTCCTCTGAAGCTCCTTGATCATGGCCTCGTCCTCTTCGGAGGCCTTGACCGAGCTGACGCCGAAGCTCACAACCCGGAGACCGCGCAGCTTTCCCCACTTTTCGGAGAGCACGTCGTTGAGGGCGTCCGCCAAATCATCCGTATGGCCCGGCAGCGCGCTGTAACGGATTCCCATCTCGCTGATCTTCGCAAACGCCGGCTGAAGGGCCGTCATCAGCTCGGTCTTGAGCTGGCTGTCGATCGTGCTGCGAAGAAAATCTTCGGTCACGTTGCCGCAGACGTTGGTATAGAACAGCATCGGATCGACGATCCGGTAGGAATACTCGCCGAAACATTTGATGGCGATATCGATGTCAAGCCCGATATTCTGATCCACGACGCGGAAAGGCACGGCGTTCGCGGTGCCGTATTTATTTCCGACAATCTCCTTGGTATTGAAATAATAGATGCGCTGGTCCTTTCCGGTGTCGCCGCCGAACGTGAACCGCTTGCCGATGGTTTTAAAGGTATTGACGATGCCCTCGCCGAGTTTGCCGTAAAAAAGGCTCGGCTCCGTGGAGGCGTCGTATGTAAATTCACCCGGCTCGGCGCAGAAATCCACAACTTTGCCCTGCTCCACGATGATCATGCACTGACCGTCGTTGACCGCGATGAGGGAGCCGTTGGAAATGATGTTCTCCTCGCCCTTGGTGTTGGAACTTCTGGTGCTGGTGCGTTTTATGCCCTTCGTTGCCAGAACATCCTCTTCGAGCGAATCACAATAGAAATATTCGCGCCACTGGTCCGCCAGCGTGCCGCCCGTCGCGCCAAAGAGTGCCTTGATCAGTCCCATACTGCATTCTCCTTTATCGTTTATTTTTTAGGATATGTAAGTTTTTTGTCTTTTATCAAAAAATGAACCCGAAATTTCGGATATGGGCCCGCGCGATTCCTGCGACCGTGCTCACGGAAAACCGGTAAAGAACATTCTCCGGCATGATAGGGACCGCACTTCCTCCCCCCATGGATGCCGCGCGGAAAACCGTACTCCGCCCGTTTTTCGCGCCGGACTTACAGGTTTCAGATTACCGTTATTATACCTCAAAAAAAACGGCCTGTATAGACCAAACTTTATCTTGCCTGCCGCTCCGGCCCGCCGAAAAGGAAGATCCTCCGCTCTGCCCGGTGCCGGCGCCGTCCCCGGATCCCCTACCATGGAAAGCGGATTTTTTTGGAGAATTCCCGCATGAGCACGTGAGGCTGATAAATTAATCAGACAATTTTATCTGTTTTTCCAAAATCTATGAAGAAAATTTGAGGAAACAGCAAAAATACGGCATGACTCGGATAGAATCCGCATTGACGAAACGGAATTATCGCCCTATAATGAGGGCGTATGATAAATATTTACCATAGGAGGCCACAACGATGAAAGTGACCATCAAGGACATTGCCGAAAAACTCGGCATCTCCACCACCGCGGTGTCTCTGGTGCTCAACAACCGGGACAACCGGATCTCCTCAGAGAAAAAGGAACTGATCATCCGCACCGCCAAGGAGATGAATTACCATCCCAATCAGGCCGCGGTCACCTTTGTGAAGAAAAACAGCCGGACGATCGGGCTGATTATCCCCGACCCCAGCAATATGTTCTTTGCCGATCTCACGAAGGGCGTCGGCGATGCGGTCGAGAGGGACAAGATGAGCCTGATCATCGCGAGCACGCACGACATCGCCAAAAACGACCTTAGCTATCTCGATATGTTTATCTCCGCCGGCACCGACGCGATCATTCTCACGATCGCCTCAGATTCCACCTCCGGGTTGATTCCTCTATATCAGAGTGCGATCGAGGCATACGGCAAACCCGTCGTCATGGTTGACCGCTATGTGATGTCGGTCGGCTGCTCGGCCGTCACGCTCAATCACCGCAAGGGCGCCTATGTCGCGCTGCAGCATCTCTTCTCCTTAGGGCATCGAAAAATTGCCTGTCTGACCGGGCCGCGGTATCTGCTCAACACTTCGGAGCTGTTAGAGGGTGTGCGTGCCGCTTACCGCGACAACGACATCCCGTTTGACGAAAGACTTGTGATCGAGGGCAACTACCAAGTCTCAGGCGGGATGAAAGCGGCGGAAGAGATTGTGAAAGAGGGCTGCACCGCGGTCTTTTCCTTCAACGATATGATGGCTTACGGCCTCTATAAAAAATTTGCGGACTTCGGCATCCGAATTCCGGAGGATATCTCCGTCGTGGGATTTGACGACGTCTTTTTCTCCGACCTTTTGGATCCGCCGCTGACAACGATCAGGCAGCCCGCCTATGCGATCGGCGAAGGTGCCGCAATGCGCGCGCTTTACGAGATTCAGCATCCGAATGAGGAAAAAATGACGACCTTCTTTGAACCCACTTTGAAAATCAGAAAGAGCACCCGGGCTCTCTGAGTCCCGGAAGGCATTATGAATAACGCTTTGAGGTGAACATTATATGAATTTGCTGAGCTTCGGCTCCGTAAACAAGGATATTGTCTATCATGTCGACCACATCGTCCGCGAAAAGGAGACCATTTCCTGCCGGAACATGACGATGGGCATCGGCGGAAAAGGGCTCAATCAGTCCATTGCGCTGAGCCGGGCCGCCGGATCGGCCTGTCTTGCGGCAAGGGTCTGTGAAAAAGACGGCGAACTTCTGGTTTTTCTCCACGCGCAGAATGTCGACACCCGCTTTGTGGAGATCTGTCCGGAGAGAACCGGCCATGCGATCATTCAGGTCGACCAGAACGGACAGAACAGCATCATCGTGGCTCCCGGCGCAAACGCCGGATTCACGCCGGAATATGTCGGGCGCGTCTTCGACGAATTTCGGAACGGGGCCGTCGTTCTCCAAAACGAGATCAACCTGATCCCGGAAATCTTGAAAAAAGCCCATGAGGCGGGCAACCTTGTTCTGTTTAACCCCTCCCCGTTTTCCGACGCGATCCTGAGGGAGTATCCGCTGGAGCTCGTGGATATTTTTGTCGTCAACGAGGTGGAGGGCGGCGCGATGACCGGAGAACGGGAGCCGGAAAAGATTCTCCGGGCCATGCTGGAGGCCTATCCTTCCTCCAAAACCGTGCTCACGCTCGGAGCGGAGGGCTCCTATTTTGCGGACCGCCGGGGTACCATCTATCAGTCGGCCTTCCCGGCCGAGGTGGCGGATACGACCGCGGCCGGCGACACCTTTCTCGGGTATTTTCTCAGCAGCTATACGAAAACCTCCGACCCGAAGGAGGCTCTGCGCCTCGCAAGCAGGGCCGCCGCCATCGCCGTATCGAGGCCCGGGGCCGCGGCATCCATTCCGTTCTTTGAGGAACTGGCCTGATCGCTAAAACGGATTCCTTACCTTTTTCGACGTAAGATACCGGGAAAGACGGTTCAACTATCCTTTACATGAAATGAAAAACAGGGGGACAGGCCCGCAGCCCGTCTCCCTGTTTTCTATTTTTTATGCGCCGGAAATAAAGCATCCCCCCGGTGGAAATCCGAAGCCCGCTTTTCGTCAGCCAAGCCTCTCGTAAGCGGCGGCCCCGCCGGTCAGAATCCAGTGATACAGGAGTCGGCAGACCAGAATCAGCACCGCGGTCACGATACCCATCGCCATGCTCATCGGCATCAGGAGCGCCAGCCCGTACCCGGCACCGGCCATCGCCATGACGGCGATCATGCTTACGCACAGCGCGATCAGGACGGATGCTCCGTTTTTGACCGCCTGCGTCTCGTTGGTCCAGTCCAGATTCGGATGACGTAGGTTTGCCGCCAATCCGGCCAGCGCGGTAAATCCCGTGAACGTGAGCGGCGTGAGCAAACACCAGATGAGCTCCGGCCACGACGGATGAAGGGCGAGAATCAGGCCCGCCTCTGCGATCAGAGTTGCCGGACCGGCGACAATCAGATGCACCAGCAGTTTCGCTCTAAGGAGATCCGTCGTATCGACCGGCATGGACCGGGCGATCCAGAGCGTGTTGCCCTCGATCGAAACCGAGGCCGCCGTGATCGTCGTCATGCCGGAGATCATACAGATCACGAGGATCAGGATCGGGCTGTAAAGGCCGTCCGGAAGCGGAATTTTTTCCTTGATATTCAAAAACGGCAGCGCCACGCCACCGACCACAAGAACAAGCGCGCCGAAGCCCGCGTTGATGATATAGGCGGAACTGGAGAGGAAGCGGCGCATCTCCCGCTGATACAGTGCGGCAAAGACGCCCGAGACCTTCTGCATGTTTTCTTTATAGGCAATCACAGCGAAGCCCGGCTTCGCGGTCACGGTGCGGATAAAAGTCTTGGAAACCAGCCAGTAGGCAAGCAAAAACGGCAGAACCAGACATAT
>ERZ795048.3629-NODE-3629-length-11334-cov-7.460147_pt1 | contig 11334 bp, 7 predicted proteins | sample MGYA00375132_ERZ795048 | MGnify/ENA primary metagenome ERZ795048 (study PRJEB30177, sample SAMN05720225) | activated sludge metagenome | isolation source: Anaerobic digester | place: Hong Kong | collected 2014-12-17 ...
GGGCCACGTCTTTTCAGACGTGGAAACAATATCAGAAGCGCTGAGAATGTGCTCGGCTGTTTTAGCTTCAATGGGGCCACGTCTTTTCAGACGTGGAAACGATCCGCAAGCCGGGGAAGTATTTTGAGTTTAACACGCTTCAATGGGGCCACGTCTTTTCAGACGTGGAAACAGAAAGAAGGAACCGCATTTTTGTTGATCCAATTGTGCTTCAATGGGGCCACGTCTTTTCAGACGTGGAAACTGCACTACTTCGAATAATTTGTTTTTAAAGAACAATCAGCATTAATTGCGAGATGTTCCGTACAATTGTTATCAATATTATGTTTTATCATCTCAAGCTACCTACAAGTGCAATATTTACTTAATGCGAGCAGTTCAAGACCTTTTGACGGCACGTCGCCGCTCGTAACGTCATGTCGTATAAATCCGTTATTAACTTTTCAAAGAACATCTACACGATTACAGGCCCTCTTTCAATAGGAACATATGCCCGGCCAATCGCATATATACTTTTTTCTCTTTCGCCGCCCGACGGCCCCAGAGGGAAAAATAAAATTTGATCTTCGTCGTGCTTCAAAATCTTATGCAACTTTTCCACAAGATGGATTTTCTCCTGATCGGATAAATCGCATCTAAAAACAGAATACTGCATATGATCCCCGTAACCATTCATGATACGGAATACCGCACGCAATCGTTTGTCATCACAAATATCATATGTAACAATATACATTAGCCGCATAAATCCAACACTTCACGGTTAATTACCGCGTTCTGAAAGATGGATACTCGCCTATTTCACCGGTCAGAAACCGTCCCAGGAGTCTGGCCTGGACTTCCAGAACGCGACGGTAACTTATTCGATAGCCAAAAACCGGATGGGTAATCAGCGCGTCCAGTCGCCGCTCATAAGCCGATATAAATTTTTTTCGGGCTTCCGCCTTTAACGCAACCATTCTGCCGCGCTTGATGAAATCTTCATCGGCCAGAACCCTGTTATTGATAATCCAAAGAACGACCGAATCCGCAACAATCGGCCGGAATTCTTCCATCAAATCCAGAGCCAGCGACGGTCTTCCGTATCGTAATGTATGATAGAATCCCAAATAGGGATCAAAGCCTACCGCCAACAACGTAACAGTAATATCCTTGACCAGCAGCGCATAGGCATATGAAAGGAGTGCATTAACAGGATCAAGGGGAGGCCTTCGGTTTCTTCCGTTAAAATCAAAAGACCATGACTCACCGGCATTGTTTTTCAGCATCCCATTGAAGGCTGAAAAATACGTTCGGGCCGCCATTCCCTCAATACCTAACAGTGAACTGGCCTCATCTGTTTTTCTGGCCGATTCCGAATACCGTTTCAGTTCACTCGTCACTTTATCGGGTAAATCCTGATGATTGCGCATCAACAGCGTTCTGCAATTATCGATTTTTGCAGAAATCATCTCACGCGCCAGCGCCAAACTTTTATTTTGATCTGTGGTGGCTGCGAACTGAGCAATCCGAAGTTCCACATTTTTATGAGCCATGCCGGTTGCCGAACCATAATACCAGCCGCCGGTTGTAAACAGCGTTAGAGGAATACCGCGACTGCACATTTCCTGTATGGCCTGCGTGGATACCTGCACATTGCCGAATATCGCAACATGCGACGTTTCAAAAATGCGCGCCTCGCCGACTTTTTCATTTTTGGCTCGCACCTCAAAGACTTCGCCGGACTTTCCGATTCTCGCCCCCTGCATTTGCACATACAGAGGCAGCGCATCGTCGCGTGCGGGAAGGATTCGACGCAAGGCATCGGAATCCGGCGTGACCCGCCCGGCCAGCATGTTGGTTTCGTCCGGCAGACAAATGCCGGCCAGTGAACAGCGGAAACATTTGGGACTGTCTTCCAAAGGCGGCGGGATAGCCCCTTTTTTCGCCATTGCCCGGACACCGGCAACGGCTTGACGGGTTTGTGCAATTAACGCATCGGTGAATTCGACGGGGACTTTTGTTTTTGATTCAACATAATATATCGCCCCGCCGTTGCAGGTATAGCCGTTGTCCCGAAGCACAAGCCCCTGTGCGCACACTTGCACGCGATCGGCATCCCACGCCTTTGCGGGAATGTCCGGTACGGCCCCGCGTTTGTAATCCACCGGCATGACAGATGTTGCATCCCCTTCTATTATATCTATTCTCGATATGAGATTTTCACCCAGCGAAGACAACATGACCGAACGCGCGTGGATAATATCTTCTTTAGCAATTGCCGCTGGCAACGCCCCTTTTTCTTCATCCACCCGGCGATGTCGAAAACGCCCCTCAGCCACATCATAATTTTCAGCAAAGTCCGCCTGCACCCACTCGATATAAGCCAGACGCGGGCAATAAACGTATTCGTTCACCATTCGGGCGGGAACGAGGTCGGGGATATCATTTTCCAGAGTTTTCATGCGTTTCTATTCCAGATTCAGTTTGAAAGCATTCACATTATATATCCCAGAGGTAGCCTTGCAGCCATAGACGACCTTCAATATCTTGGCCGACGACAGGCGGGGTTTCACCCTGCCAAGCACGTCTTGTGATTAGAATATCCAAATCAAAATCACTATCACTAAAACGCAAAACGGTTACTCGAACAAACCAGCCTTCCTGACCGAGAATCTCGCCCTGAACTTCTCTGACAGATTTAACGGATCCCCTGAAACTGTAATCGTCGGCATCCCATCCATCTACCTGCATAAACATGGCCACGCCGCGGAGGCTTAACATCGATGACATTTCCGGCAACGGTTCGCCATCCTTATCCACAAGGGTTTTTTGCCATGCGATATCGTCGGGGTGGAAGCTTACTGGTATTTCCATCACATCAGACATCTTTGCGCCATACGCGATACCCATCAGAATAAATTCATAATTTTTTCCAGCTTCGTACCACAGCCTGTGTTTTGCATAGGCAATATCGAAGAAGGAGATGGTCGTTTTCCCAACTTCAACCTCAATTTGCGCTTCAACGCCGCTTTCCCATACTTTGATCCGCCTGATCTTAAGCGAATGTTGGCCGCCGTCGGTCGCAAAGGGATAAAAACTTTCGAGTTCATTTTGTTCACTAATTCTGATGACCATCATTAAACCCTGACGATGATTAGGCCAAGCCCTCACAAAACCGAATGGCCAATTGTCAGGCAATTGTCGAGGCGCTTCTTGATTAACTCCGCCTATCCACGGTTCAGCGCTTTGCACGATGGTTGGTAGGTTTTCAAGGATTGTCTTTGAATCCTCAAAAAACGCATCCCAGTGTGAGCCGAGAAAATGCTGAGCATTGGGAGCCTCATACACAAAAGTGGATTCAGGCCATGTCGATGCTCGGATAGTTGGGACTATAGTTTGTTCACATGGGACGGGTGGGTACTGGAAGGCGTCTTTCTTAATAAGGGCATTTCCACCATCATTGAATTCAACCCCCACATAATCTGTGCCCACAAATGTAACCGTGCATGCGCCGTGATCAGGATGCGTAAGACTTTGGCCGATATGAAAATCTGTCATTTATTGTCATCCGTTTCAGGTACGAATAAACCCAGACCAAAATGGCTGGAATGACCAAGACAGATCGGGCCATGCACTGACTCGGGAAAGACAATACGAAAAACGCCGGCTGGACGGCTGCCACCATCGTCTCCGCGCTTCTGACGATAACGTTTGAATTGGATCGGCCGCAGACCATGCGCACCGCAACGATGTTCTTCATTAAGATATTCAACCTTTACCAGTTCAATCAGATCCGGATAAGCACGTCGTATTTCCTCAATGAGAACCTGACGGGCGAATTCGCGCTGATTTTCAAGGCCAAGCAATTCCACGGGGTCTTTTTTCTGTCCGCGTGCTTTAGGAAACCGCGTGACGATGAAAGGCGTGGCTGAAATCCAGACACGAGAAGGCCCTGTAATTATTGGCGCAAGAATTTCGGAAGATTGACCAAGCGCAATGAGCATAAGATTCAAAGGATCGCCATCATCGCGCTTGAGAAGGTTCATTCGGTCCAGCGCTTTTACCTCGGCCGGTCCGAACCCCATGGCCGCTATGATGGTAAGATGGTCAATACGCCCATCGCCATCTTCATCAGTGGGAAGAAAGTAGGCATGGCGATGCCCTTCAAGAGGTGTGCTCTGTTCGTCTTTACCTGAGAAAACCTCAGAGCGGGGGAGCGGTGCATCAGCCGGTACATTGCCGTTATTGAGGCGCTTCTTTCCAAGACGTCCAAAGCACCCCATGGCGGTTCGGCGAGCTGATTCCGCAACCCGTAGCGTATCTTCCACCAGTGGCAGAACACTCCCATCGACGGCATAGCGCGCCATTGTTGGACGTAACCGTGCAGTAACGGTTCTTGATCGTTTTGGTTGCACTGCGAAACAGTCCTTAAGTCTCAGGTATGTTGCCCAGCAAGAGCCCGGCGGGTCCGACCAGCGCTTGTCGTGCAGTTCCAGGGTTTCCATGCACAGATGCCAATCCGGATCATAAAGTGGCGTAATAATCGTCTGTTTTGTTCCCCCCCGGCCTTCAATACTCGTGTGTTTTGGGGTGTATGAATTTTCAAAAGCAGTCACCGGATCAGCGCAGAGTACACGCACCGTATCGAATTTTGACTTGTCGTAATTATCTATCACAGGCATACAATTTACATTATCGAAAGCCATTGCAGCCTCCTCGTGTATGAGCACACGCGCCTCTGTCCATGATTCGGAACGACCAAGAAAAACCACATTTGAAATTATCTTATCGACAACATCGCTTTCTTGTTGGTCAAGTTCCAGTTCCGGCCAGAGACAGATAACGGGATGATTTTTATCCAGCGCGACAAAGCCGTCAAAGATCAATGTGCGATCCGTCGGTCCTTTTTTAAACCATGGCATGAAATGCCGCGTGTGGCCGAGGGATGCGGGGGGCAGTACAAAAAGCGGAGGTGCGGCAAGTTTACGCATGAGATCCTTGACTATTTGAGGCGCACATCCGGTATCATTATCGAGCTTGCGCTTCCATGTCGCCACGAAAGTACGCAAAATACGCCAGGGTGACGGCGGCCATTCAGGCGCAGCCTCATTAACGTGCCGCCCCCAGGGTGTGGCGTGATAACGGCCTCCTGGAAAGCTGACAGCTAAGCCTATCATACCGCTGCCTCCTCATCTTGATTGTCTTCATCGTTTTCTTTGGCCTTGCCCTTCTTTGCACTGGGTTCCCAAGTTACAACCGTTACGGCCGGATCAGCAAAGAGCCCATCGCTTTTACAAGCCGCTATCAAGCGGGTACACTCCCTAAGCAGCACCTGTTCATCGGGTATTTCAAAACCTTCGGGCCTGGTTACTGTCAATCCTATGCAATCAAGATCGCAGGCTGTGCGCAAGCGAAGTCCGGTGGAAAGGAAACGGCGTACTTTAAAAAGCGACAGGGCAATGAGGAGTTTTGTTGCATTCTCATCAAGCCCGTAACCACGCAACAATGCCAGATCAAGGTTGAAATATGCGGTGATCGCTTTAGCCGTGAACTCGGTGCGGTGGAAGGGAACATTGCCCTCACCCTGCTTTAGGGTCGGTTGTACGAAGTTATTTTTCACGCCGCCATTTTCCGCAACCGACACATCTCTTGCTTCAATAAAGCCACTTATTGCACGAGTAATGCGCAAACGACCGTCAATTTCCTCTAAGAAAGACCCGTGCAACAAAGAGCCGATATCGTACTTCAAGAGCGTCTTTCGCAATAGCGGCCAGTCAATAGGCATGTCTTTTTGACATTTAATTTCTTGAGAAAAAAGCCCTTTGAATGATGTGTTCATAATGTATTCAGAGTTGATACGATGAGCCTCAAGCACTGAGTTTGTGATTGATTGAGATCCGTAATTTACGCGAATAAACGGTAATCCTTTTAGCGCACTGATATAATCATTGTTCTTTTCATCCCAGCAAGCCAACTCCATGCGGTTTGCGACGGACTGTGCCGACTCTACCAGAAGCATTTCCGTGCCATTCGGCAAAGTATAGCGCGCAGCGCCAAGATCGGCGAATCCCGTGGGTTGAAAGCGGTCCCCCTGCAAAGGTTTAAGTTCTGCTTCCATTAGAAGCCTCGGAATTGCGTCCATTTTTTTGTAATCGATGATTGTTCCGTTTGACATGAATATTTCTCCTTTCGTGTTCCGTCATCGGGTGACGGCTTGATTATTTGTTTCCGGTCTCAGGACCATACTTTTCAGATATTCTACGTCGCGCGAAGCGACTGGTATAAGCAAAGAGGCGGCAAGGCGCGCGGGATCGGGTGTATGCCATTGATGTAACGTTTTGTGTGCTTGCGGGATAAAACCACTGGCGCGCAAACGGCGTATTGCGATTTGACAGGCATCATCCACGCGTTTGGCGCGAAGCAACGGCAGGATAGTCATTTCCGGCCGGACCTCCACGCTTTCGTTTTGTTTGGTGTGTGGCCCGGGCATAAACAACAGTTTAAGCAGGGCGTAAGTACGCGGCAGCGGGGGGGCATCAATGGCGCGTCTCTTTAAGATGGGGTAATCCTTGTAATGATTGATCAGTAACATGCCCCAGAGCAATTCCTCAATACGTCTGTCATCTGTCGCTCCTGCAATAAAGGTGGCAATGGCAGCGAGTGAGGACGTTCTTCGGCAGGCAAGGGGTAATCTATCACATCCGGCGCGCTCGCCGTCCATGATCCGCCGTTCAAGCACGGCAGCCAGGTTACGGCTCAACTCTGCTGAGTTCCAAACCACCGCGCATCTGCCTTCCAACCATGCGGCACCCATACTTCCCTGCTTATTTTTTCCTGTCTTTACCGGTTCCAAGTTGGCGCGCAGCGCACCGATCTTGTATGAAGCATCGTAAATGCCGGCCAAAGACAGGGCAATCTCAAATTCCGGTGAAGTGTCATAAGCCGCGTCAAGCCACGCTGGCGATAATCCGGCCAAAGGCCGCAAATATTTATCCTTCCGAAAATTTTCGCCATTGGCGAGTTCTTTCTCTGCTTGCCCTAAGGCGCACAGGATGTCTGCAAAGTGCGCAGGCCCGCCATATTGGCAGAAAAGAAGGATGGCGGTCTCAATCCTTCGCAGTGCCGATTTGAAACGCGGCGGGGTTTTATCTTCGTTGGCTTTCTGGCGGAAGCGGTCCAGCCACGGGTCGATTTCGCGAAGAAGGTCAACATTTGGCCGAGCCGTTACATCAAAACGCCCGATGGGCGACGCAAGGTAGGCTTTTCCGTTCCGCTGCAGAAAACTATATCTGGTAAATCCTTGAATTCCCCTATCCACACCTAGGGTAGAGACAGCCCTTGCGAAATCAACCCCAGATGTGGCCTGCCTGCCTGAAAGATCAGCCCGACCTTCTGAAAATAAATAGTTAACTTCTCTGATATCTGCCAGACGATTCCATAAGGGCAGCCATATCTCACCCCGTGAGCCCTTGGCATCGGCATCCGCTCTTGAACTGTATCCGACTGGTGAACTATACACCGTGAAGGGAAATGCCGCTTTGGCGGACCTGTCTGTTCCATAGCGGCGTGAAACTGCGCCGCTGATAAATATTGCGCCCTCGATCATCAGCACGAAGTCAAAGGGGTTGATTCCCGAATCTCCTTCAAATCCTTGGGTTGCATTCGGTCCGCCTACGTGCCCAGGTGAGAACTGGCCAATCGCTGTTTTCTGAAGGTTTACGATTCCCTGCCCCAAGATAGCATGCTTAATCCAGTTTATTCGGGTCGCTTGATCGGCATCTAATATCGCTACGACATTTTTCATGAAATTCGCGGACATTTCTAGCTTCCCGTCAACACCACCTGAACCGAGGAGCGGTGAAACGTTAAAGCCATCGGCCGTGATCGCGACACATGAATCCAACCAGCGGACAACCTCATCTGGAAAACCGGTTCTAATGCGATACAGAATGTCGTTTTTTATCACGTTGACTAAACGAGTGGCTTCTTTCAATTGCTCTGCTTCGCTCTCACTGAGTCGTTGTTTCGTCTTTTTTAGTTTTTTCTTCTTATCCTCAAGTATTTTCTTAACATCACGTTGCTCTTTGAAATCTTTTAGAATGGAAACGTTATCAATGCTGCTGATCGCATTCTTCAGCCGCATCAGATTAGGATATGTTGTTTCGCGGATTGTATTAACGAGTTCCATACTAGCCCCGCTATCCGTCAGGAATCCGCCGTCACCATTCCATGGCGCAAATACCGGGGTTGGTTGGTAAGCACTATCAAAGAAATCAATCAACGATTGTTCATCCAATATCGATTTGATGGTGAGCGCCCCGTCCCGCCAACAACCGCGAATGTCCGGGTCTGGTCCTTCAGCTATAATCCTCAGGACACCCAATGCTTTGAGGTAACTCATGAGCGGTTCCGGTGTGCAGCCTTTCAGGATAATCGTGTTCATCGGGTTTCCTCCTTTCCGTCATTCATTGGATGGGCGCTTGCACGCCAATCGGCAATGCGCAGGATGGTTTCCAGAAATGCCAGCCGGAATGGTCCCAGATCGTCGCGCAGCTTGAGCATGCGCGAAAGCCAGCTTGGTCCGGTTTTCGGGTCTTCTCCGAGCTCCATATAGCTGAGCTTCAATTCAGTTGGCGGCATGATAAGTCCCGCGGAGAGTTGCGCTTCCGGAAGCACATCGCCCTCCCAGATGCCACGCGCAAAGCGACGGCCCATTTCCGGTGGGCGCGATTCCTGCGGCAAAGAACGAATTGAAAGTCTCACCCGGCCGTGGTGTGCGGCGGCCAGATAAGCGGCAAGGTCTGATTTGGAATTGGCTAGCATCGCCAGCGCCGAGGCCAGTTCGTGACGGAAACCATTGCGCTTGTATTGCTCCATCACATCTGCAGATTTTGCCCACGTCTTTTGATATCGCTTTTCGTCCGGAATCGCTTGCTGGAACTGCTCATGTACCTTTCCTGCATCATGCCAGCGCGCTGCTTCCAGAAGTGCATCGCGTTCAGCTTCATTTAGTTCCGCCAAGCCTTCATTTAACATTGTCGAGAGCTTTTCATTAACAATGTCCGTATGTTCTGCAATGGTTTGCCATACTTTTGAAAAAGATTGTTTATCTTCATCATTACATTCAGGCCTGTCAGTTAGGATGCTATCAACGGACTCTGTGACTTTCTCTTTTCCCGTCCAGCCCAATTCCGGACTATAGCCGCCTTGATCGGAATCCAGCATTAACACCAAACCGGGATAAACTGATCGAGGCTTTATCTTTGCCCAGTTTCTTTCCAGGTGGTCCCAACGCCAATAATGCCGCTCCTTGTTCTGTGATATCTGGAAAAGTTCCTTGCTGACCGGTACGGTGCAAAGTTCTTCGCGGGCTGGGCCTTTCTCTTCTGACATAGGACCGGTTTCAGGCAGATCACGCCAGAACACCTGCACATCATATTCATCCGCCTCGCGGATAAAGCGAGAGACATCGATGTCCGCACCGGCCAAGTCCGGCGTGGTGTCGAAGAGTTCGATCATGTCTTTGCGGCGCGGTACATGCGTAAATACCAGTGTGTCTTCGAAAGCGGGCAGTTTATAAGGGCCGGCCTCAGTAATGTCTTGAAGGCGCTTAGCCGCAGTGCGGAGCTCCTCAGGCAGATACGGCGCCGGTTTTAATGTTTTATCATCCGCGAGATTTGCATAGGGAATCCAAATGATATTTCCTCCTCCATTTTCATTAAATTCCCCATACCGGTTGCAGCGTCCGAAACGCTGCACAAGCGATGACCAGGGCGCAAGATCGGTAATCAGCGTCCGGGCCGAGATATCTACGCCTGCCTCGATAACCTGAGTACAGACCGCAATGGTTCCGTGTTCACCGGCTGCGGCAAGCAAACGGTTCAATTGCCTGTTGCGGTCAGGCTGCCGGAAGCGGGAATGCAGCAGGACAAGATCGGCCATCGCTCCGTCTTTTTTAGCAGTCTTCATTTTATCGAGTAGCTTGTAAATTGCCTGCGCGCGTTTCACGGTATTGACAACAACCAGAGTGAGGGTGCCTTGAACATGGACTTCACTGGCTAACCGCGCGGTTTCCTTTCCGTCATTGTCGATTTCAAATTGTGCCTTTGTGATGTATTTTTTCGCCTCGAATCTTTTTTTGAACTTATCGCTTTTTCGGTCTTCTTCCAGCGATACAGCGTCACCGGGCGCATCCTGAGCAACGTCAAAATCCACGGTCTTGAGCCAATCTTCATGCATGGTGGCGCTCATCCAGAGCGAGCGTACCGGCGCGGCGGTTGTGAACATACGACGAAAGGCCTGGAGTTGCGTGGTGGTGCCCAAACCATTGCCCATCAGTTGGATTTCGTCCATAACCCAAAGGCAGTCGTTATTGAGCAGACCGAACTGGACAGGCCAGCGGAACCGGCTTAGCGCATAGCCGCGGTTGAGCGCGCGGGAAAGGAGCATGTCCTGTGTGCCGATCAGGATGGCGTCCCGCTCCGGGTACATGTCCCAATCACGGTCAACCTCGCCGCCCATGAGCAAATGCACGCGAATCTTGGCCGTGTCATCGTCTCCGGCCCAGGAATCATAGTCTTTCAATTTGATATTACCGTCTTTTTCCTCAAATTCCGCAATGCCACCTAATATTCCCAAGTTATACAGCCATGTTACGGCGCAATCCCGTGTTTGTTCGACCAAAACACGCATCGGCAGGCAATAAACAAGGCGTCGTGGTGTTGCAGCTCGGATAGCCGGTGGAGCATATCGCCTGCGCCATATCCAGCCAAGTATGGCAGCCGCTGTTTTCCCCATACCGGTTGGAACTTCGAGCAATGATGGAAAGTTACGACACTCGGCCAGCATGGTCTGATAATGAAATGGGGTCTGATGTTTGTTGGTTGCTTTTTTAAACATTTCTTTAAAAGTTTGCATCTATGCACCTCATGGTTTTTACGTTAAGCTTTATTGGATTTCGGTTTCGCTTCCGCACCGACTATCTTTCCTTCGTTAGTCTTTTTTGTATTTTATCACGCCGCCACATCCAAACAATGGTAAGGCAGGAGATGATATTGTCCAGTTTCCTTATCTACTTTTCCCCAGTATTGATAGTATGAAGGTGTTGAGTCAGTCATTTCTTTTCCGAAATATTTCAAATTAGCAGATTTCTTATTTTTTCCATTGTAATGTTCTTATTTTACCACCCCACCACCCCCAATTTATGTCCCATCAAAACGTTGCTCAAAAGATATTTTATGGATTTAAAATGATAAAACGTTCCTGAAATTTCCGAGACAGCGTTTATTCATTTCAAAACTGATCTGGTCAAGTAAAAACGGACACCCGGTTAAGCTGCTTTTGCCAACGTAA
>ERZ795048.3630-NODE-3630-length-11330-cov-5.842927_pt1 | contig 11330 bp, 8 predicted proteins | sample MGYA00375132_ERZ795048 | MGnify/ENA primary metagenome ERZ795048 (study PRJEB30177, sample SAMN05720225) | activated sludge metagenome | isolation source: Anaerobic digester | place: Hong Kong | collected 2014-12-17 ...
AAAGCCTTGTAAACCACTTCTTTCAGACGTCCCAGCTGTCGAGATACGCTTCCTGCTCCCGGCTCAACGTGTCGATCCGTACGCCCAGCGCAGCGAGCTTCCGCCCGGCCACCTCACGGTCGATTTCCGCCGGGACCGCATACAGCTTCGCTTCCAGAGCGCCGCGATGATCGGCGACGTACCGCGCGCAGAGCGCCTGAATGCCGAAGCTCATGTCCATGATCTCGACGGGGTGCCCGTCGCCCGCGGCAAGGTTGACGAGACGGCCTTCGCCGAGCACATGCAGCCAACGTCCGTTTTTAAGGCGGAACCCCATGATGTTTTTGCGCATTTCCCGTTTTTCAACCGCAATCTCCGCAAGTCGCTTCACGTTGACTTCAACGTCGAAATGGCCCGCGTTGCAGAGCACCGCGCCGTCCTTCATTAAAAGGAAGTCCGCTTCGTCGATCACCTTGATGTCGCCGGTAACGGTGATAAACAGATCGCCGGCCGGCGCCGCCTCGCGCATCGGCATGACTGAAAAACCGTCCATGACCGCCTCGATCGCGCGGATCGGATCGACTTCCGTGACAACCACGCGCGCGCCGAGCCCCTTTGCCCGCATCGCAACGCCCTTGCCGCACCAGCCGTAGCCGGCGACAACGACGGTTTTGCCCGCGACGACGAGGTTCGTCGTCCGGTCGATGCCGTCGAACACGCTCTGGCCGGTGCCGTAGCGGTTGTCGAAGAGATGCTTGCAGTCCGCGTTGTTGACCGCGAACATCGGAAATTTCAATTCTCCGGCCTTCTCCATCGCGACCAGGCGAACGATGCCGGTCGTCGTTTCCTCGCAGCCGCCGAGTATCGTCGCCTCAAGCTCCGGATGCTTCGTGTGCACGGCATGCAGGATGTCGCCGCCGTCGTCGATGATGATGTCCGGTTTGCATGCAAGCACGCTCTCGATGCAGGATTCGTACTGCTCCATCGTGCAGCCGTGCAGCGCAAACACGTTCAGCCCGCCCGCCGCGAGCGCCGCGGCGATATCGTCCTGCGTGGAGAGCGGGTTGCTGCCGGTGACATACATCTCCGCGCCGCCTGCGGCGAGAACGCGGCAAAGGTAAGCCGTTTTTGCCTCAAGATGGATCGACAGCGCAATTTTGAGCCCCTTGAAAGGCAAATCCTTTTCAAACGTTTCGCGTATCCCGTTTAAAATCGGCATGTTCCGCCGAACCCACTCGATTTTCTGTTCGCCCGACGGGGCAAGCGCGATATCCTTTATGCGTTGCATGGTCTTCTCCTTTTCGTCCGTAATTACCGGTCGGCCCGGTCGGCCGACTCCGCCTGCTGAGAAAACACGGCGATTGCCGCCTGAAGCTGCGTGTCCTCCGCAGGGTCCAGCAGTTCGATATTCGTGCTCTGCAATTCTTCCGGCAGGTCGACGACGATATCCGGCGTGATGCCGACGCCCTGAATGCAGACGTCGTTCGGCGTGTAATACGCGTCCGTCGTCATCTTCGCCCATCCTCCGTTTTCAGAAATACGGAAAAAGCTCTGCACAATGCCCTTTCCGTAGGTCTGCGTCCCGACGATGGTCGCAATACCGTAGTCCTTCAGCGCGCCGGTGAGCAGTTCGCTCGCGGACGCGGAATTGCCGTTCACGATCACGGCGATGTTCATGTCGAGCTGCTCGTCGCCTTCGCTGGTATAGACCGTTTCGCTGCCGCTCTTGGACTTGATGGTGACGATCGTTTCGCCTTCCCGAACGAAATGGTCCGCAACGGCAAGCACCTCGCTCAGTCCGCCGCCGGGATTGTCGCGCAGATCGATGATCAGGTTCTGTATCCCCTCGTCCTGCAGTTCGGTCGCCGCGCTCCAGAAATCGTCCGCGACGCTGCCGTTGAACTGCGTAATATAGATATATCCGATCGTTCCGTTGTAGACCGTCGACGTCACGCGGTTGACATGCACCTCGGTGCGCAGCACAGAGACGGTCGTTTCCACGCCGTCCCGCAGATACGTAATTTCGTCGGCCACGCTGTCGTCGGTCGAAAAACACGCAAGCAGTTCACTCATACTCAGGTTCGCGACGTCCGTGCCGTTGACATTGACGATAATATCACCCGACTGAATCCCCGCAAGGTCGGCCGGGCCGCCTGAATACACGCTGACGACGGAACTGCCGGTTTCGTCCGGCGTCTGGACGCTGATGCCGATGCCGACATAATCGCCCGAATTCGTCGTGAGCAGGTCGTTATATTCCTCTTCGGTGTAATACTGCGCATACGGGTCGTCCAGCGCGTCGATCATGCCGCGCATCGCCCCATCGACAAGCGCGTCGCCGTCGAGTTCGTCGTCCTCGTAAAAATAATATTCGGATTGAATAATCCCGGCAAGCTCCTTCAAAGCGGTTACGTCGACAGTCCTGTCCGCATTTCGTTCGTTGATGACGAACACCAGCGACGCGGACAGGACCGCGATGATAACAACGCATACGATGATGGAGATCGTCGAAGAACCGGGTCGTTTCATAATTAGTCGATTCGCTTTCCTTTCACGCGCCCGGTCATAAGCGAGCGCGTATATTTGTGGATTTTGGCCGTGTTCAGTTTCCTTTCGCCGGCGCTACCACGCGTTTTGCCATGTCTTTCAGTTCGCAGACGTCCAGATGCACTTCCGGCTTGCCCAGCAATCCGCTGATTCCCGCCGGAATCTTCGTGCCGGTCATTGCGTGCAGGCGTTCGGCGTTGATAAAATCGTCTTCGCCCGTCGTCTCAAACGCACTTAAAACGTGCGTTGCGAATTTATGAGGGTTCGCCGTCGAAAGCAGCACCGTCTTGGTCTTGTCGCCCGTCCGTGCGGCATAGCGTTCGTAAACGCATTGCCCAACGGCGGTATGCGGGTCCATCAGGTACCCGGTTTTTTCGTAGGTGCGCCGGATGGTCGACAGCGTGTCTTCCTCGGTGCACCAGCCCGCCGCAAACGTCTTTTGCAGTTCGTCCAGCGCTTCCTTTGGCAGCGCGTACATGCCCTTTTCCTTCAGCGTGCGCATCCATTCGCAGACTGCCCGCTCGTTTCGTCCCGCCAGCTCAAACAAGAGCCGTTCGAGGTTAGACGAAATCAGGATGTCGATCGAGCAGCTCATGCTCTTGAAAAACGGCCGGTTGTCGTCGTACACGCCGGACGCAAAGAAATCCGTCAGCACGTTGTTGCGGTTGGACGCACAGATGAGCCTGTTGACCGGGAGCCCCATGCGCCGCGCGTATTCGCCCGCAAGGATATCGCCGAAGTTCCCCGTCGGCACGCAGAAGTTGATTGCTTCGCCCAGCTGGATTTCTCCGCGGGCAAGCAGCGTTTCGTAACTCGTGAAATAATAGACGATCTGCGGAAGAAGCCGCCCGAAATTGATGGAGTTCGCGCTGGAAAGCCGCCAGCCGGTTTCGGCCAGTTCGTTTGCAACGTCCTTCGAGGCGAAGATCTTCTTCACGCCGGTCTGCGCGTCGTCGAAATTCCCGCGCACGGCGCAGACGTCGACATTCGCTCCGTCCTGCGTGACCATCTGGAGCCGCTGGGCCTGGGATACGCCGCCGTGCGGATAAAACACGAGCACGCGCGTGCCTTCCACGTCCTTGAACCCTTCCAGCGCCGCCTTTCCGGTATCGCCGGACGTCGCGACGAGGATATAGACGTTCTTTTGCTCGCCGGTCAGCCGGAGGGATTCGCGCATCAGGTGCGGCAGCATCTGGAGCGCAACGTCCTTAAACGCCATCGTCGGCCCGTGCCAGAGCTCCAGCACGGACTCCCGCTCGTTCAGCTTCACAAGCGGCGTGACGTCCGCCGTATCAAAGCTTGCATACGCCGCGTCGATCATCTCGCGCAGCTTTTTTTCGTTCATTTCCGGCAGATAGGCGCGCATGATACGAAGCGCGGTGCTTTGATAGCTGCCGCGCGCGCTGGAATCCACTTCAATTTTCGGGTATGTCTCGGGGACGTACAGCCCGCCCGACGGACTGATGCCGCGCACAATGGCTTCCGCCGCGCCGACAGGTTCGCCGCCTCTGGTACTCAGGTAACGCATAGTATTTTATCCCTTATTTCCAACTGCCTGCGCAACGAAAGCGCTGCGCAGGCAGTCTTTTAATATCTTTCTTATAAAATCCGGTTCTTTACACGACGTAGTCCTTCAAAAACGCAGGTACGGTCTGCTTGTTCCCGGTAATGCTCATGATGATCGTTATGTTATGTTTTTCCGAAAACGCCTTCAGTTCGTGAAAGAGTCCTTCCAGCGTGTCGAGCGAGTGATGGATGATGTTCAGCAAGCCGTCGATATAAATCTTTTCCAAATCAAAATCACTCGCCACAAGACCGCAGAGGAAGCCGTAAAGCATTTTTGGTGTCGTAATGCTGTATTCCGCCGCGTTGATGAAGCGAGCTTTCGTGGAGAGGTCGTACATGTAGCTGTTGTCGTCGTCAATGAAGATGATGTTGCCCTTGGCGCTCAGGACGGATTTGTTCGCCATTTCGAGAAGTTGCTTGGTTTTGCCCGTGCCTTTTTCGCCGAATATGACTTCAATCAAAATCGTTGTCCTCCTTGTTACTTTTTTTTATTATAAGCCCGCCGCGTGCTTACGCGCAAGCGAATCCAACAAGATTCATACATACGGCCGGTTTTGTCAAATTCGGTGCAAAATAATGTCCGGATTGACCGCGCTTTTCCATAAAAACCGGCGGGGTTCATACCCTTGACAATTCATCCCTGAACGCCGGCTTCCTCGGATATTTTTTAAGCAGTTCCTGTTTGATCCGCACCGCCTGTTCTTTCCCTCCGGCTTTTTTCAGCTTCCTGATAATTGCGCAGACACGTTGGTATTCTCGCCTGCCGGATGCTTGCGCGGCCGTCTGGGCGATATGCTGCAAAAAGATATCGAACACGTCCTCCTCGAAGTCCGGTATCAGATGCGCATAATACCTCTCGATGTCCGACGGGCTTCCCTTCACATAGGTAAGCAGCTTTTGCTTTTCCGATTCCTCGATCAGTATGCTTGCATAGATAGGAAATCCTGTCTTCTTCTGCTTTTCCAGCTTGGAAATGATCTGCGGGTAAACGGACCGCCATTCATCCGCACCATACGTCGCTTTCAGTTCCATGTAGTATTCAAAGCTCCCGTCATAGAGAAACTCCGTCGCTATGGCGCGTTGTTTTTCCCGATTGCCGGACCTTTGATATGCGGCATACCGATATTCTTTCCACCGCTGCACAAGCCCCCTCATGTCGTGGTCCGCTTTTTCACCGTCAAGGGCCAGCCGTTCGACCGAAGCATAGTCCTGTTCCATCATAGCGCTTTTTATCGCCATCGTCCGGAATTCGGGGAACCTCAGGTTTTCATCGATAAACGCGCGGGCCTTTTCCGCGCCATCCAGCCTTTCGACCATATTGTATCGGATCAGTCCGGCCCTTTCCTGCATAAAATTGCTATGTGATGCAGTTTCGTCCTCGCTGTCGTCCGTCCGCTGCAAAAGTTTTTCGCACGCGTCCCGCATCGTTTGTGTATCCGCAATGTCCGAACAATATTCGAGGATTTCAAAATTCCAGTCCGCAGACCGTCCGCTTTCCACTTCCTCGGCCAAGACGCTGAAGATGCGCTCCCTGTCGGCGGAATCGAGTCCCTCGCATTGCGTAATTTCACCGATCAACTGAAACGCCTCTCCAATTTTCGTGCCGATATACCCGTCGGAATCGTCCGCGCACTCCAGCAACTCTGCCATCTCGCGGATCACGCACAGCGCGAGGTTGGCGGCCTGCACATATCTTTTTGCTTCCATAGCCGTATGGATTTTGTTCAGAACAAAGTCCGCGCCCGTTGCCGCCTCATATGTGTCGTCGTAATCCACAAACCCGCTGTCGTCCGAATGCCGGCTGATGCACGCGCGGATAAGCTGAGCGGACTCTTCGATTTCGTCTTCGTCGCTTCCTGTGAAAAAATACAGTTCGATACGCTGCCGGATATCGTCGTTCTCGTTTGCGATATCCGTTAAACATTCAACAAGCTCGTCTTTTGACCTCGGCGCAAGAATCTCGCGGATATCCGGCGCCTTTCGTATCGTTCGGAGCGGCCGGCGCGCGCTGGCCGCGGAAGGTTCCGCATCCGCAAAGTCGTCTTCGTCTTCGCAGGACGATTCGTTCCTTCCGTCGCGAAGCGTTAGAAACACCGCCACCTGATGCTTGCAGTATTCGCCCATGTCGTACGGGCAGTCGCACACGGTGTCGAGGATATCGCCCTCGTCGTCAAGCTCGATCTCCACCGAATAGAGCTTTGTGCCGTCGACCTTCGCCAAATACACGTTGTGACGGATTTCTTCAACGCGCAGTACGCGGCCGTCTTCGAAATAATTCCGTCCTCTGGCAAGAATTTTATAATCGATATAGTTTTCAAAGTCTTCAAGATTCATTTTTGTCGTCTTCCTGACGTACTGTTTTATGTCAGTTTATCAGCCCTGCCCCTGAAAGCGCAAGCGGCTTGTCCTGTCGGTCGGCGTAAATCGATTTCGCGTCGAACAAAAAGCAGCGCCCGCACAAATCCCGCGGGCGCCGTTTGCGCTGCCTTTTTCAGGTGAATGTCAAAACACGTTCTCGATGATGCCGTCGACAAGCCGGCCGAACCGCCCGGCGGCGCGCGCCGCCGTTTCCTGTACGTCTTCATGCGTCAGCGTCTGATTCAGCACGCCCGCGGCCATGTTCGTAACCAGCGAAATGCCCGCCGTTTTTATCCCGCAGTGCCGCGCGGCGATCGCTTCCGGCACGGTCGACATGCCGACTGCGGACGCGCCGAGCGTCCGCGCCATGACGATCTCAGCGGGCGACTCGAAGCACGGGCCGGAGAACATCATGTAGACGCCTTCCTGCAACGGGATATCCAGCGCTTTCGCCTCAAGCCTGATCTTTTCGCGCAACTCGCGGTCGTAAACATTGCTCATATCGGGGAATCGCGGTCCGAACGAATCGTCGTTCGGGCCGATCAGCGGATTCGAACCGGAGTAGTTGATATGATCGGTAATCAGCATCAGGTCGCCGGGGCTGAAGTTCAGGTTCACGCCGCCGCACGCGTTTGTCAGCAGCAGCTTTTCCACGCCGAGGCGTTTCATAACGCGCACGCCGGACACGATCTCCGACTGCGGATAGCCTTCGTAATAATGCACGCGTCCCTGCATGCAGATCACGGTTTTCCCAAACAGCTCGCCAACGACGAAGCGCCCCTTGTGGCCGGGCACGTGGGACTGCGGAAACCCGGAAATTTCCGCATAATTCAGCGTCCGCTGGTTCTGGATCTTTTCCGCATAGTCGCCCAGCCCGGAACCGAGGATGAGCCCGACTTCGCAGCCTGCGCCGCAAAGCGGCTCCAGTTTTTTAACCGCCGTTTCTATTGCGTTGCGCATGTTACGCCTCGACTATTTCGTTCAGGAACGATTCGCCGACGTTCCACTTTTCGCCGGTCAGATATTCGAACACCGTCGCGCCGATGTCGGCGAAGCTTTTGCGCGTGCCGAGGTCAACGCCCTTTCTGACATGCTTGCCCGCGACCAGCAGCGGAATATACTCGCGCGAATGGTCCGTGCTCGCGGTCGTCGGGTCGCACCCGTGGTCGGCCGTGATCATCAGGATATCGCCGTCCTTCATCGCGCCCAGAATGCGCGGCAGCGCCGCGTCGAACGTCTCAAGCGCCTCGGCGTACCCTTCCACATTGTTGCGGTGGCCGTACAGCATGTCGAAATCCACAAGATTCGTGAAGATGAAGCTGCCCGTACCCTCTTTAAGGAAGCGGATGGTCGATTCCGTCCCGGTATGGTTGTTTCGCGTATGGTCGACGATCGTCACGCCGCGATGGCAAAAGATGTCCTCGATTTTGCCGATGCCGACGACCGGCAGGCCGCGTTTGTCCAGCGCGTCGAGGACCGTGTCCGAAAACGGCTCTACGGCATAGTCCTTCCGGTTTTCAGTGCGCGTGTAGTTGCCGTTTTCACCGACAAACGGACGCGCGATGACGCGGCCGACGAGGTAATTGTCGTCGTTGAGCAGTTCGCGCGCGATTTCGCAGATATGGTAGAGCTCCTGCAGCGGGATAACCCCCTCGTGCGCCGCGATCTGGAACACGCTGTCCGCGGACGTATAGACGATGGGTTTGCCGGTCTTCACATGCTCGTCGCCCAGTTCGTTGATGATCACGGTCCCGCTTGCGACGGTGTTGCCGAGCGTGCCGCGGCCGATCTTCTTCTCAAACTCGTCAAGGAATTCCCGCGGGAATCCGTTCGGATACGTTTTGAACGCCTGCTTCAGCGGCAGCCCAGCCATTTCCCAGTGTCCGCAGGTCGTGTCCTTTGCCTTCGTCAGTTCCGCGCAGCGGCCGTAGCAGCCGGTCGGCGCTTCGTCCGATTTGGCCAGGCGGCTGTTTTCAATCTCCGCAAGGCCCAGCGCCGTCATGTTCGGTAAGTCGAGTTTGCCGCGCACTTTGCGGATATTGCCCAGCGTATGCGAGCCGACGTCTCCAAATTCCGCCGCGTCCGGCTGTTCGCCGATTCCCACGCTGTCCAGCACGATAACGATCGCGCGTTTTTTTTCATTTGCTTGCTGATTCATGTTATCACCTCACGGTTTCAGTTTACGATGAAATCAAATTATCGTCAATGAACCAAAATGATTTTTTTGTAAACCTCTGCGCATAAAAAAGAAAACCCGTGCGGCGGCAACCGCACAGGCGCGTAAAACATGTCGTTATTTTTTCACGTAGGTCAGCGCACGCTGCGCCATCATTGCAACAAACTCAAGGTTGCTCGGTTTTCCCTTGAAATCGCCGGCGTTGTACCCGAAGTACTCGCGGATGGTAGACTGGTTGCCGCGCGTCCAGGCGATTTCAATCGCGTTCCTCATGGCGTGCTCGACAAGCGGCGGCCGCGTATTATAGATTTTCGCTACGGTCGGGTAGATATCGTTGGTGATGCTCAGATCGACCGGCGATTCGCTCATGGCATAAATGCGGATCGCGTCCCGAAGGTAATAATACCCCTTCAGGTGCGCGGGCACACCGATTGCGCGGATACCGGACGCGATCTGGCTTTCGAGGATGTCGACGACCTCGTCCGCCGTCTCCGTTTCGCGCTCAAACAGGCGCATGAACTCCAGCACGCGGAGTTGGACGATTTCATACTTCAAGGGTTTCGTGCAACAATAGATCACGCGGTCCTTAATCACCTTAAGGAGCCTGTCGTCCGCAAGCGCCGTCGTCACAAATACAAGCGGCCTTCTGTCCTCGCTGAGTTTGCCGATAAAGTCCAGCACGCTGATGCCGTCCAAATCATGCAAAAACAGATCGAGTATCAGAAGGTCGACGTCCCGCGCCAGGATCGTGTCGATCGCTTCGCGTCCTGTAAAAACGCTGGGCAGCAGATGTATGTCCTCAATATCCCGGAAGGCTGTTTCAATTCCCCTTGCGTCGTTTGTGTTGTTGCTTGCTATCAGTAGGTTCTTCTTCATCCTTGCTCCAACGCGTTTCCCCGTCTCTGTTCGTTCGGCCCCGTCTTTCACGCCCGCAGACGACCGGCAGCCAGAATGAACGTCTCGTCAATAAATATGGCCGAACAGAAGACGCCCGGTCCGTCAACCCGCTTATCGCGCCTGGCCCGCATTCGCCGCGTCGATCAGCCGCTGCGCATGCTCCAGCGCCACGCGGTCGGTTTCTCCGCTGCCCATGATGCGCGCAATCTCCGCCGCGCGTTCGTATTCCTCCAGCTTCTTCGCCGTCGAGCGCGTTTTTTCGCCCGACACTTCCTTATACACAAGATACTGATAATTTGCATACGCGGCGATCTGCGGCAGGTGTGTAATGCAAAGCACCTGATGGTTCTTTGCAATCTGGCGCATTTTGACCGCCACGGCCGTGCCGATCTGGCCGCTGATTCCGCTGTCGATCTCGTCGAACACCATGGTCGGTATCCCGTCGAGATCGGCAAGGACGGACTTGAACGAAAGCATGATGCGCGAGAGTTCGCCGCCGGACGCAACCTTTGAAAGCGGCTTGACCGGTTCGCCGCGGTTGGTCGAAAGCAGAAACTCGACGCCGTCCACGCCGGACGCGGACGGAATCTCGCCCATGAGCCGTTCGAAGGCGACTTCGAACGCCGCGTGCGGCATCCCGAGATCGGCCAGTTCCGGCAAAAGCCGGCCGGCCAGCCTGTCCGCGGCCTGTTTTCGCAGCGCCGTCAGCTCGCCGGAAAGCCGTTCGTAAGCGTTCTTAGCCGCGTCGTACTCCGCCTGCAACTGTTCGCGGTGCTCCTCGGCGTTTTCGATGCGTTCCAGTTCCGCGGCGCTCTCTTCCCCGTAAGCGAGGATTTCCGCAATGTTCGCGCCGTATTTCCGCTTCAGCGTCGATATGAGTTCAAGCCGGGATTCGATCTCGTCCAGCGTGCCCGGCTCGAACGTAAAGTCGTTCCGGTAATCGCGCAGCGTAAATCCCGCGTCCTCCAGATCGTAATACAGCGAATGCAGCTTTTCGGCAAGCTGCGCGTACTCGTTCCGGTATTGCGCAATGCCGTCGAGCATGCGCAGCGCAACGCTGAGCGCGTCCAGCGCGCCGCCGTTGTCGTCTTCGTCCCCGCTGAGCGCGTCGCTCGCGCCTTCAAGGCCTTCCATGATCGCCTGTGCGTTCTGCAGAAGCCCCCGCTGCTCTTCGAGTTCCTCTTCTTCGCCGTCCTGGAGGCCCGCGCTTTCAATCTCGTTGATCTGGTATTTCAGCAGGTCGCAGCGCCGTTCGCGTTCCTGCTCGTTAAACTGCGCGGACGCAAGTTCTTTTTTTGCGGCGGACGCCTTTTTATACGCCTGCGCGACGCGCGCCTTCATTTCCAGCGCGTCGTTGCCGGCAAACCGGTCCAGAAGGACGATGTGCCGTTTCGGATCGAGCAGCGACTGATGCGCGTGCTGACCGTGGATATCCACGAGCGCGTCGCCGATAAGTTTCAGCGTCCCGGTGTTGATCAGGGTCCCGTTCGCGCGGCAAACGGTCTTGCCGTTCAGCGAAAATTCCCGGTAAAGCGTCAGTTCCCCGTCCGCGCAGTCGATGCCCTGTTCGGTCAGCGTCTCGGCTGCGGGCTCGTTTTCCGTAACGCTAAAAACGGCCTCGACAGCCGCCTTCTGCTCGCCGGATTTCACGAGTTCGCGACTTGCGCGCTCGCCAAGTACGAAGTTCAGCGCTTCTATAATAATGGATTTTCCGGCGCCGGTTTCGCCCGTCATCACGGAAAATCCATTGAAAAATTCAATGAATTGCTGATCGATCAGCGCAACATTGTTGATTGAAAGTTGTCTG
>ERZ795048.3631-NODE-3631-length-11328-cov-46.808747_pt1 | contig 11328 bp, 8 predicted proteins | sample MGYA00375132_ERZ795048 | MGnify/ENA primary metagenome ERZ795048 (study PRJEB30177, sample SAMN05720225) | activated sludge metagenome | isolation source: Anaerobic digester | place: Hong Kong | collected 2014-12-17 ...
ACCATCGACGCCCCGGATACGAACATCTCCGGTCTCGGCTTCGGGAACGGATCGCTGTGGGCGGTGGACGGCACCACCGAGTACGCCTACGAGGTCGATCCACAGACCGGAGCGGTGATCAACAGCTGGTACATTGAGAACACCACAAGGGTGCCCACCGGCTGCACCTTCGCCAATAACACACTCTACATTGCCTGCGGCACCACTCCAGACATCACACTGGCCTACTGCTACAAGTACACCTCAGCCGGAGTCTATTCGGGGATGTTCTCCCTGGACTGTTGAGGAAGCGATCTCGACCGGGAGGTTACCGGTCTCGCAACTGGAAACAGCAAGATCTACGGCGCAGGTGTGGATGCTCAGACAATGAAGGAATGCCTTGAGATCTACAACTACTCGGGCTCCATTCAGACAGGCCCCGAGTTCATGGTGGAACTTGGCATCGACTTCTACGACATCGCCTACGGCGACGGCAAATGGTGGTACGCCTGCAACGATGCCCAGTATCCCGTAAGGGCCTACGACGGCAACGGCACACTTGTGGAATCCATCGATTCATCGGTTATACCAGCAGCCCATGGACTCACCATCGACGACGAGGGCTACCTGTGGGCCAGCAACATGGACACCGACGAGATCTACAGGATAAACCTCAACGTTTCTTCCCTCACCAGGAACACCTGGGGCGGGATCAAGGCTACATTCTAGGTATCATTTCAGGGGGTTCCGGCACCGCCGGGGCCCCCGATCCCCAGGAACTCTTCCAGCTCTCCCAGATACTCGTGCTCCGGAACGAAACCGCCGTCCTCCAGGAATGGCGGGAAGATGATGGTGTTTCCGTCACAGTCCCTGCCGCTGGCCAGGAAGACGAACTCCTCCCCGGCATAGTCCGGGTCTTCCATATCGTCCCTGATCCCCACCCTGAACACGGTGTACCCGACGCAGTCCATGGCGAGCCTGCCGGTGGCGTCTATAAGGTAGCCGGAAAGCGGAGCCTCGATACGCCTCACGCCCACGACGATCATGTCCTCCCCGCCCATTTCGTAGAGTCTTAGAAGGGCTGAGAACACCGCCTGGGAAGCCCCGTAAGCCCCGGGGCTCTCCACCGACTCCAGGTGAGCCTCCGGTGAAACGTGCCGGGCCAGCACAGCGTCAGCCATCCCCGGGAACATGGACGCGAAGACCATTATGAATGAGGGAACCACCCAGCTAATCTCGATCATCTTCATTCCTCCCAAGCTCGCTGTACTTCAGGCTGCTTCCCCTGGAGATATCCGCGGGGTACTTCCGCCGGTTGATCTCCAGCTTCCGGAATGCAGCTTTGAACGGATCTATTCCCAGCTTGTCAGAAAGATTGAGCAGATAGATCAGAACATCCGCTATCTCTTCTCCCGCATGCTCTATCTCCCCCTCCGAGGGACTCCAGCTCTCCTCCTCGGTGCACCACTGGAATATCTCGGCCAGCTCCGCCGACTCGATAAGCACCGACATTGCCAGATTCTTGGGGGAATGGTACTTCCCCCAGTCCCTCTCGCTGTTGAACTCCCGTATTCTCTCAAGCAGTTCATCGTGCATGGACCCTCCCATCGTTCACTCCATAATAACCGCCGTGAGCCTCCAGGGGAATAGACAGCTGGCCGGTTTGTACCATATCCGTTAGAATGAAACATCACCGGTAAAAGGAAGGAAGTACCGATATGAGAACGATGTGGATGCTTGTGCTGTCGCTCTTCACCCTGGGCGGCTGTTCCTCCGGGGGAACCGCCGAGGTCCTTAGCTACCCGCTGGAGGGGACCATGGAGAACTCTTTCGCAAGGTTCTACGAGCCGGTGGAGTGGTCCTTTTCGCCGGACATGATGGAAATGGGTCTGCCCGTGGACCCTTCCAAGGTGATCAACATCCGTGAGGCCCTGTTCTACAACGGTCTCTCCGAGCTTCCGGAACCACTATCGAGGAACGGCTTCGTGGTGCTGCCCGCAGGCAGACCCACCGACAACCCCGTGACAGCGTTCCAGCGCCTGGAGGACACAGGTCTTCCTGTTTATGTCTCCAGCGGCATTCCCCTTCACCTTCTGCACGTCTTCTTCGACCAGATCCTGCAGCAGGTGGAGACCGACCACCTCTACGGCGACCTGGTCATTGTCTGCACGGCGCTCTACGAAAGCAGCCTGGCCAGGGATGACCTTACCGGAGCGGCGTTCTTCGCCGTTCCCCTCGCCTGGCTGGACGGGGGCTTCAGCCCTGATCAAAGGATAAGCGAAAACGTGGAAGCCGAGGTGGCGCTGATGGAGGCTCACCAGGGGTTCGCGGAAAGCCCTGTGTTCGGCTACGAGGAAGACTACTCCCAGTACGTTCCCCGTGGTCACTACACCGCCAGCGAGGAGCTGGAGAATTACTTCATGGCAATGATGTACCTGGGCAGGCTGACCTTCCCTCTGAAGGGAGGCTCGCCCTGGGGACCACAGGAGGAGTTCCTTGTCTCGGCGGAAGATGCTGAGCGGCTGACCACCACTGCCCTGCTCATGGTCAGCGACCTTAACACCCTCACCGATGAAGAGGGTGACCCTCTCATCGGTAAATGGAGAAGGATCTATGAGATAACCGCCTTCTTCGCCGGTTTCGCAGACGACCTTTCCGTGATGGAGTATCAGAGGGCCGCCGCGGAGACCGCCGGCGAGAGCTTCGACTCTTCCCTTCTCTCCACCGACGGCTTCAGGGGCTCATTCCTGGCATACATCGTGGAGAACTTCCGGGGACCGTCCATATACAGCGGCACAGGAGCCTCGGCTGTAATGCCCGACCAGGCAGGGGACTTCAACCCGGAGGACTTTGCAGGCCTCCTGGGAAAGACCACCGGTTTCCGTTTCCTGGGCCAGAGGTACACACCGGACAGCCACATGCTGGGAAACATGGTGTTCCCGTCGGTGGGCAGGAACGACCGGGGCGAGGAGAGGTTCATGCCATCGGGGCTGGACGTTGCCGCGGCCTTCAGGTGCCAGGCCGCCCTGGAGATAATCCAGGAGAACGGCACCACGACCCATCTCCACTACCCGGACACCCTGGTGTCCATGCAGGCCATGATAGACGGCTACTCCATGGATGACTGGCACGCAACCCTCTACATGTGCTGGCTCCATTCCCTGAGGCTGCTGGCGGCTCCCAGGGGCGCGGGATACCCGGACTTCATGCAGACCGACGGGTGGAACAGGTGCACCCTTTCCACCTTCCTGGCCTCCTGGGCCATGCTCAGGCACGACACCATACTCTACGCCAAGCAGAGCTACACCGCCCTTGCAGGGTGCGCTCCTCCCATGGAGGAGGAGCCTGTTCCCTCCGCGGGGTTCGTGGAGCCTGTGCCTGAGGTCTACGCGGAACTCAGGGCCACCCTGGGAATGGCCAGGAACGGCCTGGAACACTACGATCTCCTGGAGGGGGACATCGCCAGAAGGTTCGAAAGCGCCGAAAGCCTGCTGGAAAGGCTGCAGGACATCGCCGAGAGGGAACTCGAGGGAGGCCTCCTCACGGAAGACGACGCGGACTTCCTGAAGGGGTTTGCCTCATACCTGGAGAGCGCAATATCCTGGGGCGGCGACACCACCGAAGGCCTTGAGACCTCCCTGATAGCCGATGTTCACACCGACCAGAACACCGGCAGTGTTCTGGAGGTGGCAAGCGGCAATCTCGATAACTGCGTGGTGATCTACCGCAGGGCCGACGGCGTAGTTGAAGCCGCGGTGGGGCCTGTGCTGAGCTACTACGAATTCACCTGGCCCATGGGCGACAGGCTCACCGACGAAGCATGGAGGGAACTCCTGGAGGACGATCCTGAGAGACTAGAATGGACCGGGGACTACCTGGTTCTCCCCAGCGCCCCCTGAATCGCTCTGCCCAGCCTCTGGAGGTGCAGTGAGCCGAAAAGGGTGTTGGCCAGCAGTATGCCCAGCCGGTAGTAGAGCCACGACAGGATAACGGGAAGAAGGATCAGGTCGAAGGGCCATGAGGCGGAACCGAACCAGATGTAGTTGGAGAGGCCCTTCACCAGAAGGATGACATCCCTGCCTTCCCCGCCTGTCTCCTCAAGCTCCCTTCCGTCTTCTGCAAAGGATTCCATCCTGTGCTCCGCCGCCAGGCGGAGAGGGCCGGTGTAGATCCTTCCCAGACCGTCTGCGGTGAGCACCGCCAGGGGGATGGCTGCCATGAACACCCATGCGGAAATGCCCAGGGCCATTGCACCGTTCCGAAGCTTCCTGTCCCTCTCCACATGCGGTATCACCGCCAGGAAGGCGAACATCACCCCAAGCAGGATGAAACCCAGCGGTCCTGCAAGTATGAGGAAGATACTGGTCACACCGGCGAAGACCCCCGCCGCATCCACAGCCGGAAAAGAAAACGACAGGGGATCGTCCAGCTGCCCCATCGGACCTGAATGGGATGATAACCCGGGGGAACCCTTCAGCAGAGCAAGGGCTTCGGACGCATTTCCCAGGGAAGAACGATAGCTCTCAAGGCCTGCCTTGTGACGGTGAATAACGCCCCTTGCCGGCGGTACCAGCGGTCCTCCTGCCGCTCCTGCAAGGAACCCGGCAAGAGAGAGCAGGGCGAGTAGCGAGAAAGCGGCGGTCTTCGTGAGCAGCCGTGAATCCATGGGGCATCTCCCTTTGCCTGGGGTTCAGGTTTGCTTATTATGGCTCAATGGAAGCCAAGCGGAAAGACCGGTTCTCCCCTCTCCCGGCGGTGATTCTTTTGCTTTGCGCCGCCGCGTGGGGACAGATCCGAACTGACATATCCATCGAACCGTCCAGCGTTTCGGTCTCAGCGGAGCTTAATGCCGTGGAACTGCCCGGCACCGTATCCCCGGAAGCCGTTTCCCCTGAGTTCGCCGGAGCCCCGCCGATCATGCTGCGGACGGTACTGCTTCCCCCGGGGACCCGGGCAGAGCAGGTTAAGCTGACGAACGCTCAGTGGGTCACCGTGGCAGAAGGGCTTCCCCAGGGAGCCTTCGCGGTTGCCGGTCCCGGAACCGCCGGGCTCCTGAGGCAGGGCTCCGCCATGGGTTACAGGGTCGCCACTGTTTTCCTTTCGCCTCTCAGGTACGACGAGGATGCCGGAACACTGGAGCTCCTTGCCTCAGGATCAGTGGATGTAACCACCGGCCCCCTGGAAGGCGAGACACTGGTTCCCCTCAGGGAATCGCCCCTGTCCGCAGCGGTGAGGAACCGGGGGATCCAGTCAATGATCTCCGGAACAGATTCGACTCCGCTCTACCCTCGAGTCCCCGTGGATGACCCCGGCGGCGCCCCGGGCCCCCTTCAGATAACCGAGTTCCCTTCGCTTCAGGGGGACTGTGCCGATATGGTGATAGTTACCACTGAAGCCCTCCAGGAGAGCTTCCAGCAGCTGGCGGACCACAGGACTTCAAGGGGGGTGCTCACCACCATCCGAACGGTTGAATGGATAGGGCAGCACTACTCCGGATGCGACATCCAGGACCGGATAAGGAACTTCCTTAGAGACGCCCACGAGTACTGGGGAATCCAGGCCGTACTCCTCGGGGGCGACCACGAACAGGTCCCCGCCAGGGAGACAGGGGGCTGGAGCTACATCCCCGTTCCCTTTCCCTTCCTGGGCCTCCCCTCCGACGACTACTACGGAGATCTCGACGGCGACTGGAGCTACGACGGCTCCGTGTGGAGGGTGATGAACGAACTGGGATACCTGGACATCTGCACCGGCAGATGGCCGGTGAACACCCCCGGTGACGTTGAGACAATGATGGAGAAGCTGCTTCTTTATGAAGCCCCATCCTCACTCCCTGAGAACTTCGCAAGGAAGGTCCTCCTGCTGGGCTCCAACAACCCGGCGGGTTCAGGGGCTGACGACATGGCTCTCCTGGGTGAAATGCTCATGGGGAATTCGGCGTCCGGTTACCTTGACAGGCCTGTGGAGCTCTATTACCCCCACGAGCTCCCCCAGGGTGACCTGAACAGGAACAACGCCCTGAACCAGTTCGACCAGGGATACAATCTCATAGTCCACGCCGGCCACGGTGAGATACACAAGCTGGGAACGGCGGGTAACGGCACCCTGGGTCAGTACATGTGGGACTCGGACTTCGCCACCATGCTCAACTCCGGTGAACCATCCATACTCTGGACCCTGGGGTGCGACCCGGCCCACTTCGACGGAGCCTACAGCTTCGCCGAGGCCGGGCTGCTTACATCTGGGGAAACCGGGCTGGTGGCGGCCATTGCTAACCCCAGGATGGGCATGCACCAGCAGAAGACAACAGCCTACGTGTTCTGCGACGCCCTCTTCGGAACGGGCTACATCGCACAGATGTTTCAGCGCCAGGCCCTCCACTGGCCCCTGACATTCCTGGGCGAGGCCTACAGATCATCGAAGAACCTCTCCGACTACTCCTATCTCTACCTTAACCTCCTGGGCGACCCGATGATGACCGTATGGCGCGGTGATCCCGGACAGCTGCAGATAACCGCCTCTCCGCTGTTCCTCACCGAAGGCATCTCGAGCCAGGTGTCGGTGGAGGTCAGGGAGAACGGCATCCCTGTCCCGGGCGCCACCGTGGTTCTCTGGAAGCCGGGAGAAGTGTACGCGTCGGGAACCACCAACGGGAACGGAACGGCTGCATTCCAGGGGGTAGTCCCTCTGAATGGAGGACAAAGCGAATACCTGCAGATAACCGCCCTTAAACCCACCGACGACCTGGGCTCCGCACTGATCGCCCCGGCGCCAAGACTGGCGGGAACGCTCTCCATTGATGTTCTCGATGCGCAGGGGCCGGTCGTGGCACTCCAGGAACAGGCAGTAGACCCTCAGGGAGACGGAACCGCATCCCCCGGAGAAACGGTTGAGATATCCCTCACCGCCGTGAACAATGGGGGTTCCCTGGCCCAGGGCCCCCAGGCCGAGATAGCCATTCTCCAGGGAGGGGAGTTCATCTCCTCTATCCCCTGCGGCACCGCGGTCTTCCCCGACATCCCGCCGGGAGGATCCGCGGTATCGCTCCAGGACATTCAGCTGGAGATAGCCCCGAATGCCCCGGATGGAGCGGCCATCCTATTCCAGGCGGATATCTTCTGCCCTGGATTCCAGGGTTCATCCCAGCTGCTTGTAACCGTGAACTCCCCGGAGTATCGGCTCACCGTCTCCGACCCCTGGATAGAAGGCCATGCAGACTCCACGGTGATCACCATTTCGGGAATGCTCCTTGCCAACATGGGTCTCTCCCAGGATGAATGGGTGAACATCACGGCATCCGCCGTGGATCCGCCGGAACCATTTATCGTGAATACAATACAGACGGGAACCATTCCACGGAACTCCGCTGAAAACGTAACGGGCTCGATTCATCTGACCATCACCCCCCAGTCGCCGGACTCCCCATGGCTCGAGAAGGATTTCCCGGGCTGTTCCTTCCAGATAAGGGCTCTCTCACCGTCGGCGAACCAGACCGCCGCTGCCTTCTCGGCCCAGAATATCCACCAGCTTCAGGAACAGCAGGTTCCCCAGCCGGAGGCCCTTTCCGTGAAGGAAGCCGGGGACGACTTCATAAGCATCACCTGGGAACACACCGGCATCCCATCCCAGACAGGGTACTATGTGTACCTCAACGGAGAGCGGACCGCTCCTCTGCCCCTTCCGGTGAAGGAGATCACCGTAACCGGTCTTCAGGCTTCAACCGAGTACTCACTGGAGGTCACGGCGGTGGACCTTATCCTCAGGGAGAGCGAACCGTCGGCGATACAGGTGTCCACAGCCCGGGGGCAGGTGCCAGGCTGGCCGCTGAATCTTTCAGGCTCCCCCGGCGCGGGACCACTGGCCGTGGACCTGGACGGTGACGGAGCAGATGAACTTGCGGCGGGCATATCCTTTGGTGAGGTAATCATCATCGAAAGGAACGGAAGCTTCCAGAGGCTCTCGCCCCCTGCTGGCTTCCTGTACGACAGGCTCCTGGGCATCTCAGCGGGGGATGTCACCGGCGACGGGAAGCCGGACATAGTGGCGGCCTACCAGCAGCACATCGAGCTGCAGGGGCAGGAGAAGGTATCGATCGTTCTCTACTCCCGTCCGGGAACGGTATGGACATCCGCGGAGATCGCTTCGACGAACACCGACGAAGAACTCTCCTCCACCATAGTCGGAGGGTCTCCCCTGCTGATCCAGGCCAACGGGACACAAGAGCTTGAAATAGCCCTGAGGACAAGGGGCAACAATGGAGGCGCCCCCTATCTTTACGTCTGGAAGAGAACATCCCCCGGGACATGGGAGCCCTTTTCCGGTGACTTCCCCATTCCGCTCTCAGGCGGTTTCTTCGACACACCCTCCGCAGCGGACATAGACGGCGACGGCCTGGAGGAGCTCTTCACCACCACCTACAGCACCGGGGAGCCCGGCACCTCAATACTGGCGGTTGACTTCCATCAGAACGGCACGGTTACCACCTCCCTCCACGACCTGCCCGAACTGAACACCCAGGCGCAGCTTGCAAGGGCCTTCGGCACCCTGGCCATCACCGAGATCGAAGGAGCCTTCTACATCGCAGCCGCCGCCAAGCCCGAATCATTCTGCAGTTCATTGAAGAAGCTTTTCGTGCTCTCGGTGGGAAAAACCGAAACCATAGAGATGGATATCCTCTGGCAGACCGGCTGGCTCCAGGGGAAGGACTACTTCGGGAACATGCCCGGCCCCACCCTGGCCTCGGTAACGGGATCCCAATCGCCGGAAGTGATCTACCTCCTTAATGGAGGGCTCTACCAGTCCGAGGGCGTTGTTACCGGCTTCGACCTGCTAACGGGAGCAAGGGTCTTCCAGAGCGAGCCCACGCCATTCGACCCGGTGGCCGGAGCAGGCGGCGCGGACATAAGGTCCCAGGCCATAGCCGGAGCTGTCACGACACAGGGTTCCAGCGAATCAGCCGTTTTCACGGGATTCTCAACCACCTTTGCAGGGATAGATCCGAGCCTGTCGGGAATGTCAGTTCCCGGCTTCCCCGGCTACTCCAGGGACGGCGTCTGGGCTGCGCCGGTGATTGCAGACATGGATCAGGACGGGTCAGTGGAACTTCTGTTCATTGACAATTCCGGGCACGCGGCACTGTTCGACCTCCAGGAATACGGCACATCGCCGAACGCCTGGCCCATGTACCAGGCCAATCCCAGGAGGACAGGCTTCGTACAGTCGCCGGACACCGAACCCAGCCTTGACATATCCCTCGCCATGGAGCACAGCGCCCCCCTCACCCCGGCAGGGGGCACAACGGTGGTGGTGGAGGTAACCGGACTTGTGCACCCCTGCAATGCCTCCATCCCGGTTCAGGGTAGAACGGTCACGGTGGCCATGTTCGAAGCAGAACAGCTTGTGGCCAGTGCGGAAGTGCCCCTGGAGAATGGCCTGCACAGGACTTTCCTCCCGAGGGCAGCTGCGAACTCGAGGATATCCGTCGACCCCGGTAACGAATACAGCGAGGCCGACGAGACCAATAACGAACTGTTCTGCAGAGTGGTTGAGGATCTCTCCATATCCGTGCCGTCCCCATCAAGAGAGCTTGCGGTGGAATTCTTTCTGCCTGAAGGCTGCTCCGAAGGAATTGACTGGCGGGTGTACTCCATCGACGGACGGACGGTGGCAAGGGGACGGGTGGAATCCCTCCCGCCGGGGTCCGGCACCCTCCAGCTGGAGCCCTCCGCAGGGCTGCCGCCGGGGCTCTACATCGTGAGGTTCGCAGGACAGGTCGAAGGAACATTCGAGGCGGTGGTGCTGCCCTGACAAAAAAAGGGAGGAAGGAACTCCGGCTCCCCCCTCCCCTGAAGTAACAGGCGCTATTCCGTGGCTGGTTCCTCAGTGGCCGCCGGTTCCATCATCTCCGCGGCTGAACCCCTGGTGCAGTAGTATCCCCACTCCAGGCCCATCTCGGCAGTAACCGGACATTCAGCGCAGATGCAGCCCACCTCGTCGACGATGCACTCGCTCATTCCGGTGGCGCAGTAGCCACCTTCTCCCTTCTCAGAGGCTTCGGGGACCCAGCTGGGACACTGGGGGCAGATGCAGTTCTCCATGACGTAGGCCATCTTCTCCTCTTCGGTCATCTCCACTTCCACCTCTTCGATGAGCGCGTTGACGACCTCGGGGGCCTCGTCGGCGGTTTCGGCCACAGGCGCCGGTTCCTCTTCACCGCAGGCCATGAACGCCGCGGCGGCGGCCACCGCGAGCCAGGGAAGCATTCTCTTAAGCATCATTCTCCCTCCTTCCATTTTGAGACCGGAACTCTGATTTCATTGCCTTGCATGAAAATAAGGCAACTAGCCATCCAGGTCAACGGCAATGAAAGGTCAGTCCGAAGCGTAGTGCCGCAGCCATCCCCGCCAGAGCGAGGAGAAATGGTGAAGATCCACCGGAAGAAGGGAAAGCACATCTCCATCGGCGCACTCCCGTACCAGCCTGCTGACCGTGTCCATACCGAAGCTGTCCTCGATGCACCTCACCACGGTCCACCCCCAGTGATAGGCGCCATCCCTTCCCGAAAGAGCCGTTTCCAGTGGCGGTATGGTCCCATTGGAAAGGCTTCGCCGAACCTCTGCGAAGAAGGTCGGGTCCTCTTTCCACTGGCCGGAAAGGCTCACCGCGAGCCCCTCGCCCCACCACAGGGGCGAAGCCTCAATGTTAGTCGACAGGGCTTCCTCGACTATGTGAACAAGCTCGTGGAGGCACATCAGGGAGAACAGTCGTGGATCGTATGTGAAGGTGGACTGGGAGTGGTAGACCCGTGGAGAAAGGAGCACCATGCAGTTCCTCTGGGCCTGGGCGATCCTGGCGGGATGGGAAGGCGTCTCTATATCCACACGGAGAAGGTCCCTTACCAGCCTGTCGAACTCTCCCCTGTCAGAAGCAAGCACCGCAAGCACTGGAAGCGGTTCCTCAGCACCCAGGCTGTTCATGATTCCGTGAGTACCCTGCTCAAGGGAAGCAAGCGCTGTCTTCGCGTAGTCAATGTCCTTAGTGATGTATCTGATTGAAACGCTTGCGGAAGCGGAGCTCAGGCACTGAAGCGTGTCAGTCACCAGATCTTCAGCTTATCCGCTGGAAGAGCAGAATGGCCAGGAAAACGGCGCCGACGGTTGTGACAAGCTGCAGAAGCACTTTTGCCTTTACGGAGAAGGTCCTTGGATAGTCCCTGTTCTTCTCAGCCTCCCTGGCGTAGTGCCGAAGAATTACAGCCAGTGGTATCAGACCCATGGCCATGAAAAGAACCGCGCAGATGATCCAGCCTGTGCTCACCGCCCGGAAGCCGAACTCGGTGAAGTTCCACCC
>ERZ795048.3632-NODE-3632-length-11327-cov-4.308730_pt1 | contig 11327 bp, 11 predicted proteins | sample MGYA00375132_ERZ795048 | MGnify/ENA primary metagenome ERZ795048 (study PRJEB30177, sample SAMN05720225) | activated sludge metagenome | isolation source: Anaerobic digester | place: Hong Kong | collected 2014-12-17 ...
GACGAGCAGGTCGCGCACCGCGCCGCCGACGATGTAGGCCTCATACCCCGCTTCCTTCAGCGTGCGCACGACGCGTACGGCGTTGGCGTCCAGCAGCGAGGCGTCGATACCGTGCTCGCCGGCCGCGATCTCGACGCGCCGGCCCAGCGGCGGCGCGGCGGGCGTGGGCGGATCGTCGGCCGGCCCGGTGCGGGACCGGCCCAGCAGCTTGCCGATGAATTTGCGGATCATGCTTGGTCGAAGAGTCGGAGGACGGGCCAGCCGCGCGCGGCGGCGATCTCGGCCAGCCGCGGCACCGGGTTGGTGGCCACCGGGTGGCTGACGCGCTCGAGCAGCGGCAGGTCGTTGGGGGAGTCGCTGTAGAAGCTGCTGCGCTCGACATCGTCCCAGGCCAGGCCGCGCGCCGCCAGCCAGGCCTCGACGCGCGCGATCTTGCCAGCCTGGAACGCCGGCACGCCGCGGATCGCGCCCGTGATGCGGCCGGCGCCGTCGCGCTCGAGCTCGGTGGCGATCAGCTCGTCGATGCCGAACAGGCGCGCGATCGGGCGCGTGACGAATTCGTTGGTCGCGGTGACGATCGCCAGCAGGTCGCCGGCATCGCGGTGCCGTTGCACCAGCTCCAGCGCCGCCGGGTGCAGCGCCGGGCGCGCGACCTCGGCCAGGAAGCGCTCGGTCGCCGCCGCAAGCTCGGCCTCGCCACGGCCGCGCCAGGGTGCGGTGGCGAAGTCGACATAGGCCGCCATGTCCAGCGTGCCGGCAAGGTAGTCGGCGTAGAAGCGGTCGTTGCCGCGCCGGTGGCTGGCTTCGTCGGCCCATCCGATACGAACCAGGAACTCGCCGAAGGCGTGATCCGAATCGGTCGGCAGCAGCGTGCCATCGAGGTCGAACAGCGCCAGCCGCACGCCCTGCCTCGCGCGCCTCACCATGCGCCGTCCTCGTCGGCCAGCATCGCGCGCAGCAGTGGCACCGTCGGGCGCCTCGCGCGCGCCATCGCATAGCGGTCCAGCCGCTCCAGCATGCGCATCAGCGACGCGAGGTCGCGCGCGAAGCGCGTCAGCAGGTGCTGGACCAGCTCGTCGGGCAGCGCCAGCCCGCGGCGCGACGCCTCGCGTCGCAGCGCCGCGACCAGCTCGGGCTCGGCCAGCGGCTGCAGCGCGAACACCAGGCCCCAGGCCAGCCGGGTCCGCAGGTCCTCGCGCACCGGCAGGTCGACCGGCGGCACGCGGCCGGCGGCGACGATGCGGCCGCCCTGCGCCGCCGCGGCGACGAAGGCGCTGAAGGCGCGGGCCTGGGCCGCGGCGTCGAGCGCGTCGCAGTCGTCGATCAGCACCAGCGCCGACTCGGCGGTCGGGTCTGCCGACGTCGCCGCAGGTTCGCACAGGGTCAGCTCGCGCGTCGGCCATCCCTGCGATCCGGCGTCGTCGCGCAGCGCCCGCAGCAGGTGCGTCTTGCCGCTGCCCGACGGCCCCCACAGGTAGATCGGCGGCCCGGCACGGCCCAGCGTGCGCAGCTGCACCAGCACCGCGGCGTTGGCGCCGGCGACGAAGTCGTCGAAGCCGCGCGCGGTGGCCGGCGCCAGCGCGAGCGGCAGTTGGCGCGTCGGGGCGGAGGCGGTGCTCACGCGAGAAGGCGGGCGAGCGGGCGAGCCGGGTCAGTGCAGCGCCGGCGGCGGCACCGCCCGCCAGCGCGCGAGCCGGCGCCGCAACGCCGGGGCGTCGGGCGCTCGCCGCGCCTGCGCCAGGTAGGCCTCGACATCCTCGCACGCACGCGCCATGCAGCCGAGCGCGGCCAGGGTCAGGCCGCGCTCGCGCCGCTCGGCGGGCTCGCCGGGCAGCAGCACGACCAGCCGCTCCTGCACCTGCAGCAGCGCGCGCCGGTCGCCGCAAGCGCGGTGGATCGCCTCCAGGTTGCGCAGCATGCGCTCGAGGATCCCGCGCGGCGTGGCCGATTGCAGGTACAGCCCGAGCGGGATCTCCTCGTCGCCCTGCAGCCCCAGCGCGCGCCGCACCGGGACCAGGCGCTGCTCGAGCTGCGCGCGCGACAGCGACTGGCCGCTGAAGGGGTCGATCACGACCTCGCCCTGCGGAAGCCGCAGCTTGACCAGGAAGTGCCCGGGAAACGAGATGCCCGAGGCCTTGAGCCCCGCCTGGGTGGCCAACTCGACATACAGCAGCGCCAGCGTGATCGGAATGCCGCGCCGGCGTGCCAGGACCTGCGCCAGATCACTGTGGCGCGGGTCGTCGAAGGCGTCGTCGTTGCCGCTGAACCCCAGCTCGCCGAAGAAGTAGCGGTTGAGCAGGCGCAGCCGCTGCAGCGGCCCGGCGTCGGCCGGCAGCCGACGCCGCAGCGTGGCCGCCAGCCCGTCGACCTCCGCCAGCACGCCCTGCACGTCGACCCCCGGGTCGGCCGCCTGCGCGATCGCCGCCGCCGCCTCGAGCAGCGGCAGCGAGGCATCGTCGGCCACCAGCGTGGCGAAATACTGCAGCGGGTCCGGCGACTCGAAGAGAAGCGCGCGCGTCATCGGCGTCGAGTGTAGGCGAGGCGTCGTCGAGCCGGGTCGCGCACCGGGCCGCGCCGGATCAGCCACGGCGCACGAACTGACGCGGCCGCAGCCCGGCGGCAAACAGCAACGCGAAATACATCAGCGCCACCCCCGACAGCACCGCGGCCATCCAGCCCGCGCGCGCGAACGGCTCGGCCTGCAGCGCGATCCAGTCCAGCCGGCGCGCGGCGACGGCCAGCGCGACGCCGAGCGCGGCGCTGGCCAGCCCGACGCGCAGCGCGAAGCCACCCCAGCCCGGCGCCGCCCGGTACAGCCCGCGCCGGCGCAGCAGCACGAACAGGGTGCCGGCGTTGAACAGCGCCGCCAGCCCGATCGACATCGCCAGCCCCGCATGCCCGAGCCAGGGGACGAAGACGAGGTTCATCGTCTGCGTCAGCACCAGCGCCGCGACCGCGACCCGCATCGGCGTCCTGACGTCCTCGCGCGCGTAGAAGGCCGGCGCCAGGATCTTGATCGCCACCAGCCCCATCAGCCCCAGCCCGTAGCCCATCAGCGCGCGCTCGGTCTGCGCCACGTCGGCGGCCGCGAAGGCGCCGTAGTGGAACAGCACCGCCACCAGCGCCTGCGGGAAGACGACGAGCGCGACCGCGCAGGGCAGCGCCAACATCAGCACCAGCCGCAGCCCCCAGTCGAGCAGCTCCGAGTAGCCCCGGGCATCGTCGCGCCCGCGTGCCGCCGCGAGCTGCGGCAGCAGCACCACCCCCAGTGCGACGCCCAGCAGCGCGGTCGGGAATTCCATCAGCCGGTCGGCGTAGGTCAGCCAGGACACCGCGCCGACGCCGATGTGCGACGCGATCTGGGTGTTGATCAGCAGCGAGATCTGCGCCACCGACACCCCCATCAGCGCCGGCGCCATCTGGCGCAGCACGCGCCGCACGCCTGGGTGGGCGAGCGCCGCGGCGACCGCGCGCGGCGCGGCCGCCACGCGCGGCAGCGCGCCGATCGCGCGCAGCGCCGGCCACTGCACCGCGAGCTGCAGCACGCCGCCGGCCATCACGCCGGCGGCCAGCGCGAGGATCGGGTCCCAGCCGCGCGCCGCGAACGCCGGCGCCCCCAGCCAGGCGGCGGCGATGAAGCACAGGTTGAGCAGCACCGGGGTGGCCGCGGGCACCGCGAAACGCTTCCAGGTGTTGAGGATGCCGGCGGCCAGGGCCACGAGCGACATGAAGCCGATGTACGGGAACATCAGCCTCGTCAGCAGCACCGCGGTGTCGAAGCGCGCCAGCCCGGCGCCGATCAGCAAGACCAGCAGCGGCGCGGCGACCACACCCAGCACGCACACCGCCACCAGGGTCCAGGTCAGCACGGTGGCCACGGCGTCGATCAGCGAGCGCGTGGCGGCGTCGCCCTCGGCCTCGCGGGTGGCCGCCAGCACCGGCACGAAGGCCTGCGAGAACGCGCCTTCGGCGAACAGGCGCCTGAACAGGTTGGGGATGCGGAAGGCGACGTTGAAGGCGTCGGTCGCGGCGCTGGCACCGAAGGTGGCGGCGACGAGTTGTTCGCGCACCAGCCCGGTCACGCGCGACGCCAGGGTCAGCAACGAGACGGTGGAGGCGGACTTCAGCAGGTTCATCGGCGGGCGGCGGATTGTAGGCTCGGCCCCGGCGCGCCCCTTGGCCCGAAGCCCGGGCATGCTATAGTTCGCGGTCTTTGCTCGGCGGGATGCCGACTGCCTCGGGGCGAGCTGCGGGCCATGTCCCGGTGCCTCCCCCGGTCGAATCCCGCCCCGGCACGCAACGCCAGAACCTCACGCTACACACGCATGGCCACCTCGTCCAAAGCCAAGAAGAAGACCGTACGCATCGCCTCCGGGCGCAAGCGGGCGCGTCAGAACGTCGCCCTCAACGCGCAGAACACCTCGCTGCGTTCGCGCTTCCGTACCGCCATCAAAGGGGTGCAGAAGGCGGTCAGCGCCGGCGATGCGGCCCAGGCGGGCACGCTGTTCAAGGATGCACAGCGCGTGATCGACTCGGTCGCCGACAAGGGCATCTTCCACAAGAACAAGGCCGCGCGCCACAAGAGCCGGCTGGCCGCCAAGATCAAGGCGCTGGCGACGGCGCAGCAGCCCGCGGCCTGACGCCGCCCGGCTTGGCTTGCGGCGCCGCACGATCCTGCGCCGCGAAGCGATCACCAGGGCCTGCCGTGCAGGCCCTCTCGCCTTGATGGCCCGCCGATTCGCCGCCGGCACGCCCGTTCAGGGCTCGGCGTCCGTGGGCTCGACGCCGAGTTCGTTGTCGCGCGCGAAACCCATGACGAAGTCCCAGGCCTTGGGCTCGACCTCGCGCACGGCCTCGTCGACGACCACGCACTTGACGCCGCCGATCACACGCGGCACGCAATACGGCGAGTAGCCCGGCTGAGGGCCGCTGCTCACGCCCTCCGGACGAAAGCACGCCATGGCGCCGGCGAGCCGCTCGGGCCAGTCGCTCGGACGAAACGTGCGCCCGTCGCGGGTCACGCCCCGGATCACGTATCTGCGCGGCGGCGGGTTCATGGGGCTCGGTCGGTTCGGCGTCCAGCCCCGATTGTGCCGCGTTGTTGCTGCATTGCAGCAACAGCCGCATCGACCGGGGCGGACTCGGTCGGGGCGGCCTGCTAGAGTCCGCGCTCCTCCACGACGTCGAGGCACGACGATGAACGCCCCGCAGATCCCGCCGTCGCGGCCGATGCCGCATGTGCTGAACACCTACGGCCGGCTGCCGATCGCGCTCGCGCACGGCCGAGGCTGCTGGGTCTGGGACACGGACGGCAAGCGCTACCTCGACGCGCTGGGCGGCATCGCGGTCAACACCCTCGGTCACGCTCACCCGTTGCTGGTGCCGGCGCTGCAGGACCAGGTCGCGCGCCTGATCCACTGCTCGAACTACTACGAGGTGCCGTTGCAGGAGCAACTCGCCGCCAGGCTGTGCGAGCTGTCGGGGCTGGCGGGCGCCTTCTTCTGCTCGACCGGGCTCGAGGCCAACGAGGCGGCGCTGAAGATCGCGCGCAAGGCCGGGCACGACCGCGGCATCGACCGGCCCGAGATCGTCGTCTACGAGGGCGCCTTCCACGGCCGCTCGCTGGCCACGCTGTCGGCCACCGCCAACCCCAAGATCCAGGCCGGATTCGGCCCGCTGGTCGAGGGCTTCGTGCGCGTGCCGCGCAACGATCTCGCGGCGCTGGAGCGCGTCGCGGCCGAGCGGCCCAATGTGGTTGCCGTCTTCTTGGAAACGATCCAGGGCGAAGGCGGCATCCACCCGGCGACCGTCGCCTACCTGAAGGACCTGCGCGCGCTGTGCGACGCGCGCGGCTGGCTGCTGATGCTCGACGAGGTGCAGTGCGGCATCGGGCGCACGGGCAAGTGGTTCGCGCACCAGTGGGCCGGCATCCTTCCGGACGTGATGCCGCTGGCCAAGGGGCTGGGGTCGGGGGTGCCGGTCGGCGCCGTCGTCTGCGGGTCGCACGCGGTCGACGTGCTCGGCCCGGGCAACCACGGCAGCACCTTCGGCGGCAACCCGCTGGCGATGCGCGCCGGCGTCGAGACGCTGCGGATCATGGAAGCCGAAGGCCTGCTGGCCAACGCCGCGAACGTCGGCGCACGGCTGATGGCCGAGCTGAAGCAGGCTTTCGACGGCGTGGCCGGCGTGGTCGAGGTGCGCGGCCAGGGGTTGATGATCGGCATCGAGCTCGACCGCCCCTGCGGCGCGCTGCTGCAGCGCGCCGCCGACGCCGGGCTGATGATCAGCGTCACCGCCGATCGCGTGATCCGCATCGTGCCGCCGCTGATCATCTCGGCCGACGAGGCACGCCAGGTCGTCGCGATCCTGGCGCCGCTGGTGCGGCAGTTCCTGTCCGAGTCATGAAGCCCGGCGACAGCCTGATGAGACACTACCTGCAGTTCAGGGATCTGCGTGCCGAGGAGTACGCCTACCTGTTCGACCGCACGCGCATCATCAAGACGCGGTTCAAGAATTACGAGAAGTACCAGCCGCTGGTCGACCGCACGCTGGCGATGATCTTCGAGAAGGCCAGTACGCGCACGCGTGTGAGCTTCGAGGCCGGCATGTACCAGATGGGCGGGTCGGTCGTGCACCTGACGACCGGCGACAGCCAGCTCGGCCGCGCCGAGCCGGTCGAGGACAGCGCGCGCGTGATCAGCCGCATGGTCGACCTGGTGATGATTCGCACCTACGAGCAGGCCAAGCTCGAGGCTTTCGCCGCGCACTCGCGCGTGCCGGTGATCAACGGGCTGACCAATGAGTTCCACCCGTGCCAGATCCTGGCCGACATCTACACCTACATCGAGCACCGCGGTGACATCACCGGCAAGGTCGTGGCCTGGGTCGGCGACGGCAACAACATGACCAATACCTGGCTGCAGGCAGCCGAGATCCTGGGCTTCAAGGTCCACGTCAGCACGCCGCACGGCTACGAAATCGACCCGGCGCTCGCCGGCATCGGCGATCGCGGCTGCTACGAGGTCTTCAAGGACCCGCTGCAGGCCTGCCGCGGCGCCCATCTCGTCACCACCGATGTGTGGACCAGCATGGGCTTCGAGGCCGAAAACGATGCGCGCCGCAAGGCCTTCGCCGACTGGTGTGTCGACACCGAGATGATGGCCGCGGCACAGCCCGACGCCCTGTTCATGCATTGCCTTCCGGCGCACCGCGGCGAGGAAGTCGCCGCCGAGGTCATCGACGGCCCCCAGTCCGTCGTCTGGGACGAGGCCGAAAATCGGATGCACGTGCAGAAGGCGCTGATGGAATATCTGCTGATCGGGCGCATCGGGTAGGACGGCCCACGTGCATCCGATTTCGGTGCAGGCTCACATCGCGCAGCGATGTGAAGGCGCGCCAGCGCCGGGCCGGAGCCAAAATCGAATGCACGTGCAGAAGGCGCTCATGGAGTACTTGCTGATCGGGCGCATCGGGTAGGACGGCCCACGTGCATCCGATTTCGGTGCAGGCTCACATCGCGCAGCGATGTGAAGGCGCGCCAGCGCCGGGCCGGAGCCAAAATCGAATGCACGTGCAGAAGGCGCTGATGGAATACCTGCTGATCGGGCGCATCGGCTGACGGGTCGCCGAGCACCGTGCGGCAGCGAGCAAGCGCGGCGACGCACGGGCCTCAGGCGCTGTCGCCCTCCTCCAGTGCCTGCCTGACTGCGGTGACCTGGCGCCTCGACACCGCCAGCCACTCGTCCAGCGGTGCCACCCGCACCGCCCAAGCGTCGGCATCGCCGCCCGGCAGCGGGCGGCGCTCCAGTGCGCGCACCGCGCGCCGGGCGACCAGCGCATTGCGGTGGATGCGGATGAAGCCCTCGCCCAGCCGCTGCTCGAGATCCGCCAGGCTGTCGTCGAGCACCAGACTGCGCGTCGGTGTGCGCAGCGTGACGTACTTGAGCTCGGCACGGAGGTACAGCACCTCGGCCAACGGCACGCGAAGCACGCGGCCGCGGTCGCTGACGACGAGCACCGGTTCGTCGGCCGCCAGCGCGGCGCCGGCCGCGGCCGATCCGCGGCGCTGGGCGACCCGGCGCAGCGCCGCCTGCAGGCGCTCGCGCCGCACGGGCTTGGTCAGGTAGTCGACGGCATCGAGGTCGAAGGCCTCGAGCGCATGCCAAGCGTGCGCGGTCACGAAGACGACCGCAGGTGCGCCCGGCTGCGACGCGAGCTGGGCCGCCAGCGGCAAGCCGCCCGATCCCGGCATCGCGATGTCGAGCAGCACCAGGTCGGCGGGTTGCGTCTGCAGCACGCGCAGGGCACCGGCCGCGTCCTCGGCCTCGCCGACGACGGCGCTGACCGGCTCCGCGATCTCCGCCAGCAGGCTTCGCAGCCGCAGCCGCGCCAGCGGCTCGTCGTCGACGACCAGCACGCGCAGCAGGCCAGCGACAGGGGTCTGGGCCGTCGGGCCGGCCGCGTCCGCGTGTGGGGAGCCCATGTGGGGCCTGGCGTCGTCGTCGGGGTTCTTCATCACGGGACGGGCCTCTCCGCAGCTTGGCGAGCGACGCGTGCGCCGCGTGGCGGGCGGCGCGCGCGGAACACGACCTCGGCGATCCGGTCGGGCCACGTCCTCACAGCGGCAGCACGACACGCGCGTGGTAGCCGCCGTCGTCGCGCCAGCAATCGAACTGTGCCGCGATATCGTGCAGCAGCCGCAAGCGCTCGCGCACATTGTGCTGCGCCATGCCGTGGCCGGCGGGCCCGGCCTCTTCGGGGACCGTATTGACGACCTCCACCACGGCCTGCCCGCGCTGCACGCCGGCGTGCACCCTGATGTGCGCCGGCCGGCCCGAAGGCTCGACGCCGTGCCGGACCGCATTCTCGACCAGCGGCTGCAGCATCAGCGGCGGCACGCGCGCGCGGCCGACGCCAGGCTCGATATCCCACTGCACCTGCATCCGCGCGCCGAAGCGCAGCTGTTCGATCGCCAGGTAGCGCTGCGCGAGCTCGATCTCCTCGTCCAGCGAGACCGAAAGCCCCGTCTCCGCCAGCGCGACACGGAACAGCTCGGCCAGGTCCTCCAGCACCTGCTCGGCGCGAGCCGGGTCGACGCGAACCAGCGCGAGCGCGGTGTTGAGCGCGTTGAAGAGGAAGTGCGGCCGGATGCGCGATTGCAGCTCGGCCAGCCGCACGCGTGCGTCGACAGGTTGCCAGATGCGTGCGCGCAGGTCCAGCCAGGCCCACAGCAGCGCCGCCAGGCCGGCACCGGCCAGCGCGATCGCGAGTGGCCGCAGCCCGTCGAGGGCGAGCAGCCCGACCGTCGCCAGCGGCAGCGCCCCTGCCAGCGCCGCCGCGCCGCCCAGCGCGAGCGCGGCCGCCGCGCGCAGCGCCGGCTTCGCCCGCCGCAACGGCGTGCGCAGGGCACACACGACGACCAGCCACGCGAGGGTGCCGGTCAGCCCGGCGAAGCCAGCGCTGCCGGCCAGCGCCGGCCACGACGCCGCGGTCGGCGACGACAGCAGCGTGCCGACCATCAGCACCGCCTGCACCAGCAGCACGGCGCGCAAGGCGAGCGCCGGGTGACAGACGTCGAACGCGGCCGTCGCCTGGGCGTCGGCGCGCGCGCGTTCCTCCGCCCGCGGGTCGAAGCGGGACAGCGTGATCGTGCTGGCCCCGGCGGCAGGCCCGCGCGAACTCTGCGGCCACACGCTGGGCGGCCGCGTCCCGTCCGCGCCTTCGTCGGCAGGGCTCGGAGAGTCGGCTGGCGGACACTTCATCGGGATTCACGGCAGGGCTTGGGCGGCGCGGGCCGCGGCCTGCGGGCGGCCCCGATAATACGTAGCCCTCCCCCGCCGCGCTCCGATGTCACACGATCCGCTCGCCAACAAGGCCCAGGCCTGGTCCGCTTTGTTCTCCGAACCGATGAGCGAGCTGGTGCAGCGCTACACCGCCAGCGTCGGGTTCGACCGCCGGCTGTGGCGAGCCGATATCGACGGCAGCCTCGCGCACGCCGAGATGCTCGCCGCGCAGGGGGTGATCTCGGCGCAGGACGGCGCCGACGTCGAGCGCGGGCTGACGCAGATCGCCGGCGAGATCGAGCGCGGCGAGTTCGAGTGGAAGCTCGAGCTCGAGGACGTGCACCTCAACATCGAGGCGCGGCTGACCACGCTCGTCGGCGACGCCGGCAAGCGGCTGCACACCGGACGCAGCCGCAACGACCAGGTCGCGACCGACATCCGGCTTTGGCTGCGCGGCGAGATCGACGGCCTGGCGGCGCTGCTGGTGGCGATGCAGCGTGCGCTGGTCGAGCTGGCCGCCGGGCACACCGAGACCGTGATGCCCGGCTTCACCCATCTGCAGGTGGCGCAGCCGGTCAGCTTCGCGCACCACCTGCTGGCCTATGTCGAGATGTTCGCGCGCGACGCCGAGCGGCTGGCCGACGTCAGAAAGCGCGTCAACGTGCTGCCGCTGGGCGCGGCGGCGCTGGCCGGCACCAGCTATCCGCTGGACCGCGAGCGCGTCGCGCGCAGGCTCGGCTTCGACGCCGTCTGCGCGAACAGCCTGGACGCGGTCAGCGACCGCGACTTCGCGATCGAGTTCGCCGCCTGGGCCAGCCTCTGCATGGTGCACGTCTCGCGGCTGGCCGAGGAGATCGTGCTGTGGAAGAGCCAGAACTTCGACTTCATCGACCTCGCGGACCGCTACTGCACCGGCAGCTCGATCATGCCGCAGAAGCGCAACCCCGACGTGGCCGAGCTGGCGCGCGGCAAGAGCGGCCGCGTGATCGGCCACCTGATGGGCCTGCTGACGCTGATGAAGGGCCAGCCGATGACCTACAACAAGGACAACCAGGAGGACAAGGAGCCCCTCTTCGACACCGTCGACACGCTGCGCGACACGCTTCGCATCATGGCCGAGATGGCGGGGGGCATCGTCGTCAAGGCCGACGCGATGGAGCGCGCCGCGCGCCGCGGCTATGCGACGGCGACCGACCTGGCGGACTACCTGGCGAGAAAGGGCGTGCCGTTCCGTGACGCGCACGAGGTTGTCGCGCACGCGGTCAGGATCGCGCTGCAGCGCGGTGTCGACCTGGCCGAGCTGCCGCTGGACCTGCTGCAGTCGCTGCACGCTTCGATCGGTGACGACGCGCTGCAGGTGCTGACGCTGCAAGGATCGATGCACGCGCGCCGCGTCGCCGGCGGCACGGCGCCCGAGCAGGTGCGGGCGCAAATCGAGCGGCATCGGGCGCGGCTGGGGTGACAAGACGCCGCGCTCGATCGTCTCGGTGTCGAAGGGGGCCCTACGCGTACCTCGCCTTCGGCATTCGTGCGGCCTGCGCATGC
>ERZ795048.3635-NODE-3635-length-11324-cov-5.464105_pt1 | contig 11324 bp, 8 predicted proteins | sample MGYA00375132_ERZ795048 | MGnify/ENA primary metagenome ERZ795048 (study PRJEB30177, sample SAMN05720225) | activated sludge metagenome | isolation source: Anaerobic digester | place: Hong Kong | collected 2014-12-17 ...
TCTGCGCGAAAGATTCCACCGGCCCGTTCGATTACGAGCTGAGAAAGAAGATCGTTAGAATAGCCGAAAAGAATAAAATTCCATATAAAGTCGATATCTACCCGATGTACGGATCAGATGCCGCCGCCGCTCTAAGGACCGGGATAGACGCGCGCCATATGCTTTTCGGTCCCGGTGTGGACGCTTCTCATTCGTTCGAGAGACTCCATAAAGAATCTTTGAACGCAACGACCGGTCTGACAGTAAAATACATACTTGAAAAATAAGCTTTAAGGAGCAAAAAATGATGCAGGAAAGAGTTATATCGCAGGAAGTGGCCGAAGAGCAGAGGAGGTTCATGCTCAGCGTTTACAACTGGATGATGACGGCTCTTCTGGTGACGACAGGGGTCGCTTATTTCGTATCGACGAGCGAATCGATGATCATGTTCATGTACGGCAGTCCGTTCGTTTTCTTCGGATTGTTCATAGCTCAGCTGTTCGCCGTCGGGTCACTGGCCGTGGCAGTAAGGAAGATGAGCGCTTCAACGGCAATGACGGTATTTTTCCTGTACGCTGCGCTTAACGGTCTCACTCTGTCCTTTATTTTCCTTGTTTACACACAGGCTGCGATAACTACAGCGTTCTTCACCGCTGCCGCGATGTTCGGGGCGATGAGCTTTTTCGGCTACGTGACGAAGATGGACCTCACAAGCTGGGGAGGTTTTTTCTTCATGGGCCTGATCGGTATAGTGATAGGATCCGTCGTCAACATGTTCTGGGCGAGCAGCACACTCTACTGGCTGATCACCTACATCGGCGTTTTCGTTTTCGTTGGACTGACCGCTTACGACACTCAAAAGATCAAGCAGATGAACATTATAGGCAACGAGGGTACGGACGAGGACAAAAAAGAAGCGATTATGGGAGCTCTAACTCTATATCTGGACTTTATCAATCTGTTCCTTCTGCTGCTCAGGATCTTCGGCAGAAGGCGTTAATATTTCTTAAGCACACCTTCGCTCTCCATCTGCCGGAAAATATCTTTCAGAAAGTCGAGATGAACTTCCTCGACTTTTCTTATCTCCGGGTGGAAAGGGTAGACGAACATTAAGAACATCTGGTACCAGTTGGACACGTCCGCTTTTCTTTCGTAGCTTGAAAGTAGTTCATTGTTCCTGTTCAGAACCTCAGCTTTGACGGTATAGTGTTTGGTGTACGAAGCGGGTACCAGAGACAAAGTTACAGATGATATAAATCCCGAAAAGAAGTATTTTGCGAAGCTGCTTTTAGTTTCGATCCTGAATTTTACGGTGTAGTCCATCACTTTCATCAGAGAATCGCGCATGTCCCTTTTCTTCAGGTCGCTTATATCCGACGCTTCCTCCAGGTAGGTAGAGTATCTGCCGAGGTTAGAAAGTTCGTTTTTCGATTCAAGAAAGATGTCGTCGAATGACCTCAGCCTTTCATATTTACTCTCGATCTTAGGTATGGCGTCCCATCCTTCCATCTGTTTTATGTGGCTGAAGATGAAAAGCACCGAGACAGGAGCCGTCTCAGCATTCCTTCTAACTTCACCGGTATACGCCATCTGAAGTTCGGATCGGTATGCCGCGCAGCCTGAGATCATCAGCGGTAATAATAAAGAAAGCACAAAAAGTGTTAGAATCTTCCTGTTTTTCATAATTACCTCCCGGTACAAACACGTTATTAAGTAATATACGATAAAAGTAAAAAAAACTGTTCAATATTTAAATTTTTTTTTGTTTTGCAAAAGTAGGAAGTAGTATTATATTTAATTTTAGAAAAAAAATATTTGAGTTTTAGTTAGGAGGTATGTTATGAGGAAAGTATTGTATATTTTTCTGTTTATATTCACATTTCAATCATTTTCTCAAAAGATTGATACATGGGAAAGAAGATACGGAGGCGTTGTGAACGAAGGCGGAAAGCAGATCATCCGGATGAATGACGGGAATTATACGAATATTGAGAATTATGTTTATGAGGTCAGCGGTTACGAGCTCTACCAGAACTATCCTAATCCGTTCAATCCAACGACGGAGATCAGCTACTCTTTAAAGACCGCAGGTCAGGTCACGCTGTCGGTTTTTAACGTGAAAGGCGAACTTGTCAGTACGCTTGTAAACGAGAAAAAATCGATGGGAATTCATTCGGTAGATTTCAGTGCCGACGGTCTGAATTCGGGAATATATTTTTATCGGCTTGTAGTTGAGGATAAAGTTGTGGCAAGTAAGAAAATGATGATGTTAAAGTAAGGGGGTAATTTTATGAGTAAATTGTTTGCGATAATATTTATGATATGTCTTGCAATTACGAATGCACAATCAATAAAAATTTTACATCCTGCGGCAAATGATACACTTGACCTTCTAAGGAATTACACAATTGAATGGGTTGATGACATTGCAGATTCTCTAAGCCTGCAGATAAAACTATACAAAGGTGCTACGCTGAAGAAATATTTTAGTGTTCCTGCGAACGGGAGCAGCACCTGGTTTTTCTATACACCTACTTTAGAATCAGGTTCAGATTATAATATTAAAATTGAATATTATGCAGATCCGTCTGTTTATGACGAAACGGGGTATTTTACACTAAAAGGAACAAATAATGTATCAGGTAATGTTAGCGGGGACTGGACTATAGAAAATTCGCCATATATTCTAACTGACAGTGTATATATTGAACCGCATGATAGTCTTATTATAAATCCCGGAGTAGAAGTCATCGGGTCTTTGTATTTTAGTAATTTTGATATTTTCGGTAATATCAAAGCTAAAGGAAAACCAAATCAAAATGTTGTTTTTGAGAATGTGAATCTAAATATATTCGCGAACGATGATTCTGACAGCTCTAAATTTCAATACTCAAGTTTTTATCCGGCTAGAGAAGATATTGATTATTTATCTTACACGACATTCGGTAAAGGTTATCTTGATTACGGTGATTGTATAATCAAAACTGAAGACGGTGGTTATATTATTGCGGGTTCTTCAAATTTTACTGATGCATACGGGCATGATGTATGGCTAATTAAAACAGATAAGAATAAAAATATTATTTGGGATAAAGTATATCAGGAGGAAGGATACGAATACAGCAGTTCTGTCTTACAAACAGATGATGGGGGATATATCGTAGGAGGTCTCGAATGCGAAGGTTCAGTTTTTGATAGTTTTTTGATGAAAGTGAATGCACAAGGTGAAACTGAATGGAAAAAGATATATGGCACGACAGGTTATGAAGATAGAATCAATTCGATAATTAAGACAAATGACGGCGTTATCTTTACCGGAAATACAAACGCAAAAGGGAATGGCAGATATGATGTCTGGCTTTGTAAAACAGATATTTCTGGCGATTTGTTGTGGGAAAAAACATATGGAACTGAATGGGACGATAATGGGTATTCGGTGATAAATGCTACAGGCGGCGGTTTTGTATTAACCGGCAGGTGGGGAGGGAACGGCTCAGACCTTTATATAATTAAAACCGATGCAGATGGGAATGAACTATGGAATAAAATTTTTGGAGGAACTGATCCTAATGATATGGATTGGGGTAATGAAATAATTGAGACATTTGAAGGCGGTTACGCCGTAATAGGAAAAACCGAGTCTTACGGCGCAGGGGAAAGCGATATTTGGTTAATTAAAACAGATCAGTCAGGTAATAAAGAGTGGAGTAAAACTTACGGCGGAATTTATTTTGATTCAGGTAATTGTGTCATTCAGAACAATGACGGCAGTTTTTTTATTTTAGGAAGCACAAACAACAACTGGATTGGAAGCGGGGGTGATGTTTATCTTATTAAGGCTGATCCTTATGGAATTGAAGAGTGGAGCCAGATTTACGGAGGCAACTCCACTGATACAGGTAAATCGTTTTGTATGTCTTATGAAGGCGGATTGATGATAATCTGCGATACATGGTCTTACGGTGCGGGAAATGCAGATATTCTTATGTTAAAAACCGATATTAATGGAAACATGATTTTTGGGAAACAATGCCTAAACTGTTTGGACAATTCAAAAGTAGTTATTCAAAATTGCACTTTTCAAAACTTAAACAACTATGCGATAGTCATAAAAAATGCTTCTGCTGTAATATCGAATAATCTTATTGCCGGAAATGAAAACGGCATAAAACTGTCTGACTTTTCAGCACAGTATGTTGTCAACAACACAATTGCAGATAATGACAGTACGGGGATATGGTTTGAAGGAAATTCTGATGTGTCATGCGTAAATAATATTATCTACGGTAATGGGATCTATCAGGTATTTATCGCGGGTGATGATTCTGACCCTTCATTTTATTATAATGACATTCAAGGCGGGCTGTCAGCTTTTGGTTACGGATGGGAAGTAATTTACAATGGGTTTTATGAAAATAATATTGATGAAGATCCGGTCTTCATCAATATTATAAGCAATTATGAAATCTTTGTTGATTCGCCATGTTTTAATACAGGAATGCCTGATATTGACGGGAGCGATATTGCGGAAATGAATATTCCTATGTTCGACATTGCAGGTAATCAAAGGATTCTTCTCGACAGAATTGACATTGGTAGCTATGAAACGTATGAAGTGTCAATAGAAGATGAAATTCTGCCGCTTTATACTAAACTCTACAAGAATTACCCGAACCCGTTCAACCCGACCACGGAGATCAGTTACTCTTTAAAGAGCCAAGGGATGGTCACGCTGTCAGTTTTCAACACGAAAGGCGAGCTTGTCAGAACGCTTGTGAGCCAAAAGATGCCGTCCGGAAAACATTCGGTAAATTTCAGTGCCGACGGTTTGAATTCAGGTATATATTTTTATCGGCTTGTAGTTGAGGATAAAGTTGTTGCAAGCAGAAAAATGATGATGTTGAAGTGAGTTATGCAGGATTTACGCGAAATAACTAAAACCATCCGCAGGGACATCATTGAGATGATATATTCTGCCGGTTCGGGGCATCCGGGCGGATCGCTCAGTCTGGCTGAAATATTTTCTGTCCTTTACTTCGGACACATGAAGCACGATCCGAATGATCCTGTGATGCCGGATAGGGACCGGTTGATACTTTCGAAAGGGCATGCCGCTCCTGTACTCTACTCCGCTCTGGCGAGAAGCGGGTATTTCGATCCGGAGTATCTAAAGACTTTAAGAAAAACAGAATCGTTCCTCGAGGGCCATCCGGCCGTAAAAACTCCCGGAGTGGAGGTCGGGACCGGATCATTAGGTCAGGGACTGTCGGTCGGGTGCGGAGTTGCGCTATCGTTTAAGAAACGGAAAACTCCGCAGAAAGTGTACGTCATACTCGGCGACGGCGAACTGCAGGAAGGGCAGAACTGGGAGGCTTTCATGTTCGCGGGGCACAACAGACTGAATAATCTGATCACGGTGATCGACCTGAACGACCTGCAGATAGACGGCAAAGTGACAGAAGTCAACTCGATCGAACCTGTGGCGGACAAGATCAGAGCTTTCAAATGGAACTTCGAACTCATTGACGGACACGACATCGCTCAGATCAAGGCCGCGTTCGAAAAAGCAGCAGCTTCGGACAGACCGTTCGCGGTGATAGCGAAAACGGTCAAAGGGAAAGGCGTATCGTTCATGGAGGACAGGGCAGAGTGGCACGGAAAGCCGCTGAGCAAAGGAGATTATGAAAAAGCGATGGCGGAGCTGATATGAACGGAAGAGAAAAAGTCGCCAACAGGTTCGGGTACACGGATGCCCTGCTCGACCTTATAGCGAAAGACAGCAACGTGATCGTCCTCGATGCCGACCTCGCAAAATCTACTACAACATCACGAATAAAAGATAAATATCCGGATAATTTCATTGACGTAGGCATAGCCGAACAGAACCTCGTCGGCATCGCCGCGGGTCTTTCGCTCAACGGGCATGTCCCGTTCGCTTCCACGTACGCCGCTTTCATTGCCGGAAGGGCGTTCGACCAGATAAGGACAACCGTCTGCTACTCGAACCTGAACGTCAAGCTCGCCGGCATGCACACCGGGATCACAGTAGGCGCGGACGGACCGACCCACCAGATGCTTGAGGACATCGCGCTGATGCGGGTCCTGCCGAATATGGTCGTCCTCAACCCGTGCGACGTCAACGAAGCGTATAATGCCACAATTGCCGCATACGAACATAAGGGCCCGGTCTATATCAGGTTCGTCAGGGAAGCGTCTCCGGTTCTGACATCCTGCGATGAATATTTCGTGATCGGGAAAGCCAAAGTTGTCAGGTGCGGAAAGGATATTACCGTCGTAACTTCGGGGCAGATCTTATCAAATGTAATTGAAGCAGCAGATAAACTTGAGAAGACGGGATTTGATATTGAGATCATCAACGTTCATACCATTAAGCCGCTGGACATAAACTGTCTCGCAGAGTCGGTGAGAAAAACAGGAAAACTTATCGTTGTCGACGAACACCAGATACACGGAGGACTCGGTTCAGCAGTTTTCGAAGCACTTGCGCTGGAAAATATTCAATATAAAGCAGGGATAATAGCAGTGAACGACACTTTCCTGACCTCAGGACATCCTGGCGAGCTGATGGAAAAGTACGGATTTTCAAGTGATAGTATAGTTGAGAAAATAAAGGCTTTTTTCTTATGAAAACGGTCGGGCTTATCGGCGGGATGACCTGGGAATCCTCGCTTGAATATTACAGGATCATCAACGAACAGGTCGGAAAGAGACTGGGCGGACTTCATTCAGCTAAGTGTATGATGTGCTCGCTTGACCTTCACGACGTTCTTGAACTTCAGGAACAGGGGAAATGGGAGGAGCTTGCGCCGATAATAAAAGATGCTGCTGTCACATTGGAAAAAGGCGGCGCGGACCTGATACTGATCTGCACTAATACAATCCATAAATTCTACGATGAGATCCAAAAAAGTGTAAATGTTCCCGTTCTTCATATAGCTGACGCTGTCGGTGAAGTTATAGAAAGCAAAGGTCTTAAGAAGGTCGGTCTGCTGGGAACTCGATTTACGATGCAGGAGGATTTCTACAAAGTTAGATTAAAGGAAAAATTCGATATAGATAGTGTAATTCCTGATGAAGGTGACAGGCAGACCATCCACAGAATAGTATTCGACGAACTGGCTTACAGTAATATCGTCGAGTCATCAAAAAATAAGCTTAAGATAATAATAAACGACCTTATCTCAAAAGGAGCGGAAGGTATCATTTTAGGCTGCACGGAACTTCCGATGATCATAAAGCAGAAAGATGCCGGCATCCCGGTCTTCGATACTTTGAAAATCCATGCAGAAGCGGCAGTGGAAGAAGCTTTAAGATAAAGTTCAGACCGTATAGCCCATTTCCTCAAGAGCTTTCTTATACTCAAAATATTTATATTTTGAATAAAGCTCTTTTAAAACACTGCCTGCTTTTTCTTTGTACATAACTTTCCCTGAAACTCGATAAAGCGTCATATAAAGTTCCGCTTCGTTCCTTTGGTCTGAATTTTGCCTCATGAGCAAAAGGAGAGCTTTTTCTTTTTCGGATGATTTCTTGTTGATGTCGGCACTCAGAATTCTCATTCTGCATCTGACGATATAATCGTTCCTGTTCAGTTCTTCCGCGAGTTCTAAAGATCTTGTATAATACTCATCGGCTCTTTTCATTTCATTCATATCCGTTAAAGCTTCGGCGAAATAAAAATAACCGGGCATCAGGTTGTACTTGAAGCCGGCTTTTTCTGAGATGCCGAGACCGCTTTTGTAAAGGTCAATAATTTTTGAATAATCTTTTGTCATTCTGCAATTTTCCGCTATACTTGCAAGGTCGCAGCTCAAACCTGATTTTTCACCTATCTTCCTCCTTATATTTATGGATTTTTTATACATAGCGTTGCTTTTTTCGAACTCGCCGGCCAGTGAATGCATCAGCGCAAGATTAGATATAGCTGCCGCTATCTGTTCATGGTTTTTGAGCTTCTCCGCCAATATTCTCTGTTCATTGAATAATTCAATTGCTCTTTTATTGTCTCCAAGTAGCCTTGAAAGCACTCCCCCTGAGGCGCAATGATAAGACATTGTGCCTATATCTCCCAGATCTGCGGCTATTTTATAGCCTTTCATTGAATAATCATAGGCGGTTTCTATATCGTTCTGATAATATGATATTGAAGCGAGGTGAGAATAAATTACGCTTTTATGCCTTACGATCCCGATCCTTTCCGCCGATTCCAGCGATTCTTTATACATTTCCAGAGCCTTCTTAATGTTACCCTGGTTGTATTCTATTATAGCAGCGTTCGATAGAGAGAACATAAGACCTTTTTCGTCGCCGTATTTCTTTGCGATGTTTATAGCTTCGGAAAAATATCTTCCGGCTTTTTTATATTCTCCCATGTTCATGTAAGCGACTCCCATATTATCCGTCACTCCGCATATAAAAGAACTGTCCTTCACTCGTACCTTGACTGCCATGGCTTTTTTATAGTACTTAACGGCTCCCGGGTAATTTGACATAAGTCTTTCAAGAACTCCGATACTTGAAAGTATGGAAGCCCGTTCTTTATTGAGGCCGTTCTCAGAAGCTGTTTTCTCTATTTTCAGAAGTAATGATTTAGCCTTTTTCATTTCACCTTTTTCGGCAAGAAGTTCGGCGTATGAAATATTCGCCCTTACGATCAGACCTGTGTTATTCAAATTATCAGCGAGTTCCAGGGACTTTAAGAAGTATTTCTCCGATTCAGGCCAATCTCCGAGATAATAAAGAAGGTCGCCTATTGTGAACTTTATTCTGCACAGTTCTTTTCCGCTTCTGAGGTATTCCTGAAGCTTCAGATAGTGATCTAAAGATTCTGCAAGATGATGCCTGGAATAAGCGGATTTTGCTGCTTTGGAAGTATATAGACGGGCTTCTTTTCTGTTTCCAGCGTTCTCGAAATGATAAGCAAGGTCAGAATAATAGTTCTCTGAGTCGTTACTATGTATCTGTAGAATCGTTTCTGCAGCCAGCAGGTGAAGCTCTTTCAGGGTTTTTTTTAACTGCATCTGGTAAATACTGTCTCTGATCAACGCATGTTTGAAGATATACATCATTTCCGAAAGTTGGAACCAGAATGCCTCATCCTCGATTATTTTTACAGATTTGTCCGTATTTCTGTTCTTCAGCATTCCTGTCAGAATTTTTACTGAGAACTCTTTTCCCAGAACCGAAGCTGCGCTCAGAGTGGTTCTAAGTTCCGCGCTAAGTCTGTCTATCCTTGAAACGACCACAGAATTTATGCTCTCCGGAATCGAATATTCCTTGCCGGTCAAAGCGTACAGTTCTTTCCGGAGTTCGACCTTGACCGTATCTTTAAGGTAAAGGACCAGTTGCTCGATATAGAACGGGTTTCCGTTCGTTTTCTCAAAAACAGTTCCGGCTAGCTCTTCATTTATTTTTCCGCCCAGCAGGTTTTCGGCGATCGATGCGGAAGCTGATCTTGTCAAAACGTCCAGATCGATATGATCTTTATAATAAATTTCGAACCCCGGATCGAACCTTCTGCCTTTATCATCTAATCTGGCTGTTCCAATCAGGCATAGAGGAGTTCTGCTGTCCGATCTGATGAGAGTATTTATAAGATCGAGAGTCCCGCGATCAGCTTTATGAATGTCGTCAATTAAAAGAACGGAAGGTTTTTCGGACACGATCTTGAGGAAGAGATTTTTCAGTTCGATCAGTGTATTATCGTATCTGTCGCTACCCTCGAGCCTGTCCAGCACTGGGTCTTTAATCCCAATCCCCAGAACATTGCCAATGAAATATAAGGATTTTCTGCTGTTTATATTCTTTTCCAATAATCTTAGCTTATCTTCGTCAGGCATATCTTCAGTTATTTCTAGGTAGTCGCTGATAAATGATATTACAGGCTGGAAGCTTTTTGCGGTAACAGTGTCGCACGAAAATACGAATTTCTGTACTTTATGCATTTTTTCATAAGCTTTTTCGAACAGGAGAGTTTTACCGATTCCGGGATTACCGTTGATCTGTATATAACCGGCGAATTCTTTCGACAATACGGGTCTGAGTTTTAACTTAAGCCTTTTTATTTCTGCATCCCTTCCTACGAAAGCTGACGGATGTACGGCTTTGTTTTTCTTCTTTCTGCTTTCTTCCGGAGAGAACACTTTAAGCTCAGAGCTGAAACCTTTGAACAGATGACTTCCTTTTTCCGCGAAAGAAAAGTTCCTGTATTTGTATTCGGTGGTCCATTCGTCCGTCGTGACCTCTCCGGCAGGAGTGACGCCCAGAAGCCTGGCTGAAAGGTTCACGACCTCTCCCATCGCGGTGTATTCAGATCTGAGATCGTTCCCAACGAAACCGCAGAAAGCAGTTCCTTTGGCGATACCGATCTTAATTGCCGGGAATCTCTTCACGATGTCGGTGGCGAACGAGACTGCGTACTCGGGGTATTTCTCCTCTTTCAAAGGCGCTCCGAAGAAAACAAGCGCGATCCCTCCCTTATCCCCGAAGTCGATCTTGTTCAGATATCCTTTATACCTGACACTGTCTGCGCATAAAGCTTTTGAAAGTTCTACAATATCCGTTTCCTTCTCTTCGAAACTGATATATACTGAAATGATCTCACGAAACTCTCCCGCCGCGCTCATCTCGAGCACTCTGTCCGGTACGAACCTCTCGAGTATTTTTTTTGCGAGAGCTTTACTGACCCGGGAAGAAGTTTTTTTGTTATGAGACGGGAAGCTGTATGAAGCATCTTTCAGATATTCTCCCGGTTCAGCCTTTTGCTGAGCGTCCGCGGCTTTATAGACCGTTTCTCCCTTGAAGAAGTAGACCGATCTTTCCGGAGTAGAAATAATATTCCAGTCAATATCTCCGTAAGAGATCCCGATCCTGACGCTGATGGGATATTTCTTTTTCTCGACAGTGACGTTCTTATTTTTTTTGAAATGACCGGTGATATCTTTAGCGCACAACTCTGCATTCTGAGCGGATCCTTCGGGGAATACCGCCGTTATCGCGTCACCGACGAATGCTGTAATGAACCCTCCGTTTTCATAGATCGAACTTATGACCGGTCCGAACACGCCGTTGATGATATCTGAAAGAATCTCCGCGCCGTACTTCCCGTTCTTCATCAGCTCGCCGGTCATTTTCGTAAAACCTTTCAGGTCCAAAGACATTACCGAACCACTGATGGTTCCCGAGCCTTTGCCAGCTTTATATTTTTCAGCAATGAACTGAGGTATAAGATTTTTCATTCACATCCCCCGGTTTGATACAGAAAAAATAATCAACAGGAGAGATCGGAAGAGCGTCGTGTAGGGAAAGAGTGTTTCGTACCGTGT
>ERZ795048.3638-NODE-3638-length-11321-cov-5.582816_pt1 | contig 11321 bp, 11 predicted proteins | sample MGYA00375132_ERZ795048 | MGnify/ENA primary metagenome ERZ795048 (study PRJEB30177, sample SAMN05720225) | activated sludge metagenome | isolation source: Anaerobic digester | place: Hong Kong | collected 2014-12-17 ...
TTAAGGCCATGGCCAAATCATCTTTTTTTAGCACATAAGCAATTCGCACTTCATTTTTGCCCAAGCCGGGTGTAGTGTAAAAACCGCTGGCCGGTGCCATAAAAATGGTACTGTTCTCATAGGTGAACTCACTCAAAACCCATTCGCAAAACTTGTCCGAATCGTCGACCGGCAGTTTAGCAACAGTATAAAATGCGCCCATAGGAATAGGCGAATAAACACCATTTATGCGGTTAAGCCCGTCAATCAAAAATTTTCGGCGTTCAACATACTCGTTATAAACATCGAGCATGTAATCGTCGGGCGTATCGAGTGAAGCTTCGGCAGCAATTTGCCCGATCAATGGTGGACTGAGCCTTGCCTGACAAAACTTCATAACATTCTTATAAACAGCACGGTTCTTGGTAATTAATGCACCTATTCTAAGTCCGCACTCGCTGTAACGTTTCGAAACCGAATCAATAAGAATTACGTTTTCTTCAATTCCTTTTAAATGGAATGCCGAAATATAAGGGGCGCCTGTATAGCAAAACTCACGGTAAACCTCGTCAGAGAACAAATACAAATCGTATTTTTTCACCAGGTCGCGAATGGCATTCATTTCGGTTTGCGTGTACAAGTAACCGGTAGGGTTATTGGGGTTGCAAATCATTATGCCTTTTGTACGAGGTGTAATAAGCGCTTCAAACTTCTCGATTGGCGGAAGCGAAAAACCTTCTTCAATTTTCGAAGGTATGGTTTTAACAATTGCTCCCGCAACTATTGCAAAAGCGGTGTAGTTGGCATACGATGGTTCAGGAACAATTATTTCGTCGCCCGGATCGAGACACGACAAAAAAGCGTAAGTAACTGCTTCGGAACCACCCGATGTAATAATTATATCATCGGCACAAACATCGATATTATATTTGTGGTAATATTTTGCCAGCTTTTCGCGATACGAACGATATCCTTCGCTCGGGCTGTACTCTAACACCTTACGATCGATGTTCCGAATGGCATCGATAGCAACTTGCGGTGTGGGCAAATCGGGTTGCCCAATATTTAAATGATAAACTTTTATCCCATTTGCCTTGGCCTTATCGGCACAAGGAACCAGTTTCCTGATTGGCGATTCAGGCATTCGCACCCCACGTTTAGAAATTTCAGGCATAAAATAATTGCTTTAAAACAAACCGCGTAAAGATATAACTATCAAATTGAAATAAAAAACAGTTAGGCTGTTCAATTTTCAGGCTTTTTTAGTTGTTAAACTTCTAATTTGAAAGTATTGGTAAAAACCATGGTAAAACAAATCAAAATCCCTTTAAAAACAGGCAATTCTGATAATTTTTGTCATATTTTCAACTAAGCGGTAATCGTATTTTTGATTGATAAACCTTTAAAATATTTGCAATATGATTATAGGAGTACCAAAAGAAATTAAAAATAACGAGAACCGAATTGCTTTAACACCTGCCGGAACTGCAGAATTAACCAAACACGGACATCAAGTTTTTGTACAAACAGGTGGCGGATTGGGCAGCGGTTTCACCGATGAGCGTTACATTGAAGCAGGTGCCAAAATTTTACCCGACATCGAATCGGTTTATGCTGCATCCGATATGATTATTAAGGTAAAAGAACCTATCGAGCCCGAGTACAAACTTGTAAAAAAAGACCAAATTATTTTCACCTACTTTCATTTTGCTTCGTCGGAAACACTCACACGTGCAATGATTGACTCAAGAGCCGTTTGCATAGCTTATGAAACTGTTGAAAATTCCGATGGCAGTTTACCTTTACTAACGCCAATGTCGGAAGTTGCCGGCCGCATGTCGGTACAGGAAGGTGCCAAATACCTCGAAAAAACCTACGGCGGACGGGGCGTTTTGTTGGGCGGCGTTCCCGGTGTACATCCTGCAAAGGTACTGATAATTGGCGGAGGCGTTGTTGGAACCGAAGCTGCAAAAATGGCTGCTGGCCTTGGCGCCGATGTTACAATAATGGACATCGACCTTAACCGGTTGCGCTACCTCGACGACATTATGCCGGCCAATGTAAAAACAATGATGAGCAATACCTACAACATTAGGGAAATGGCCCCAAGTCACGATTTAATTATTGGAGCAGTGCTCATTCCCGGAGCAAAAGCACCTAAATTGCTTACACACGACATGCTGGCCACTATGAAACCTGGTACTGTTTTGGTTGATGTAGCTGTTGACCAAGGCGGTTGTTTCGAAACAACTAAACCAACAACACACGACAACCCAACTTTTGTTATTAATGATATTATTCACTATTGCGTTGCAAATATGCCCGGAGCTGTACCCCGCACTTCAACCATTGCATTAACAAATGCAACACTCCCCTATGCAATTGCAATTGCCAATAATGGTTGGGAAAATGCATGTGAAAAGTTTGAACCACTAAAACTAGGTCTAAATATTGTTAAAGGCAAGGTTGTTTATAACGGAGTAGCCGAAGCATTTGGACTTCAATTATCTGAATATGTGTAAATTAAATTCTTTACGGAATTTTACCCAAAAAGTCAAGTTTTTTACAAAAAAACTAACATAGCAATTAACGAACAACATCAACCAAAGGATGAACAAAAAAAAATCGATTTTTTTTTAAAATTGTTTGCAAGTTTAAAAATTCCATTTTATATTTGTCAACGAAATCAGATTCAAACATACTGATTTCAATCAGATCAAGTCTTTTTCATGTTTGGCGTTTTAGTTTGGGGGATAGTTTTTTGGGAGACATCAGACGATGTCTCCTTTTTTTTGTGCCAATTTTCATGAATCACTCCAACAAAAACGACAAATCGCTACCGGGAATCATTTCTTCAGGTTTTGTAGCCCATGAAAAAACCCGCGCCGACCGCAAACCTTGCAAGCTAATTTGCCCGTCATGCACAAGCAACATACTCCCTTCTCGCAATCCTAAAACCTTTATTTGACGATTTACAGCCAAAAACTCTTCAATACGCTGCTCGCGTGTTTCGCCTGCATGGCCGTTGGGATTAGCATCGAGGTAGTGGGGGTTTATTTGAAAAGGCACCAAACCTAAGGCATCAAAGCCCAGCGGATCAACAATCGGCATATCGTTGGTGGTCATAATGGTCGGGCATGCCACATTCGATCCTGCACTCCAACCAATGTAGGGCATTCCGCTTTTAACTTTTTCCCTTATGGGATCAAGCAAGCCTTCGGTACGCATATTCCTCAATAAATTCCAGGTATTGCCACCACCAACAACTATTGCATCGGCATTGCGAATTGCCTCCAATTTATTTTCAAATGTGTGTATTCCGTTAACAGTGCAACCCAATTCGTTAAAACGTTCGTTCACCTTATCAACGTAGGCATCGTAACTAAAAGTAACTGCTGCGTATGGAATAAACACAATATGCCTTGCATTTTTGCCCAAAAATTTGCCAATTGCTTTTTTCGGATATTCGAGATAAGCCTCACCGGCCATTGTTGAATTACTGATTAATAAAAGTCGCATAATTTATAAAATTGGTTTACCACAAATATAGCACTTATACCCGGCGATCTCAAAAATTGCAACAAAGGCTTTGCATCCATTTCTATGCTTTTTTGAACCGACACAATTCACTTATTGTTATTTTCACGACACTTACTTTTTGTTAATCGTCGATTAATCATTTAAAACATTTAAATCTTTCAATACACATAAATTTGAACCAAAAATCTACTTTACTATGGAAAAATTAATCTTAAAAATTAAAAAGGTACTAATGGAACCAAAAACTGTTTGGTCCGAAATTCAAACCGAAAACGAAACAGTTTCATCATTATTAAAAAGCTACATCTTACCTTTGGCTGCAATACCTGCTATTGCATCGCTTATTGGCTACTGGCTGATTGGCATCAATGTGCCACCTTGGGGCCGCATGGCTTCGTTCGAGTGGGGGCTCAACCAAGCCATCTCGAGCTATATTGCCATTGTTGCCGGCATTCTGCTTACCAGCTGGGTAATTAGCTGGCTTGCTCCTAAATTTGGCACAACGGTAACACTCGACAATGCCGTTAAGCTGGTTACCTACTCGTATTTCCCAATTTTTATCGGAGGTATTTTCTATTTAATTCCTTCACTTGCAATTATTGCATCGCTTGCAGGTATTTACGGACTTTATATCCTTTACCAAGGTTTTACACCAATAACCGGTGTCAGCGACGAAAAACGCACATCGTATTATGTAGTCAGCCTTATTACAATGATTGTTCTATTCTTTGTTTTGGGCTTAATAATTGCCTCAATACTTGGTGCACTTGGCCTGTCGCAAATGAAATATCAATAAACCAAACACATTCAATCATGAGAAAAATTACTTTTCTATTTGTACTGCTTATAACCTTTATGGTGGCATGTAAAAACAACAGCAATTCGGGTTTCATCAATGCCGACCCATTAAAAATCGAAATCCCCGATGAAATCAAAGGCGACAAAGAGCTGGTTTCATTTATTCGTGAATCGGAGAAATCGATCAACGAATTTGCCCTTTCAATCGAAAAACTTTATGCCGAAGATCCCAAACTAATGCAAAAAGAGGAAGAAGACATGTCGATGTTCGAAAAGCTCAAGCTGCTTAAAGTTGCCGGAGAAATGGCCGTTCTGTTTGGAGAGTTCTCGACCAACTATGCCGAAATGAACGAAAAAATGGGCAACTACGAATTAAGCATGACCGACGATCAGGCCGTAGCCCTGCAAACCGTAGCCGATGCTTTCGAAAAGCGCATGTTATTACTCGAGGAACGAATAAAAAAATATCAGGAATAAGGAATATTTTTTGCAAATCACAAACTGCATCATTCGCCCAGAAGGCTTTTTGATGCAGTTTTTGTTATTTTTGGGCAATAAACAATAGCCGTATCATGCCAAAAAAATTCAGCATACCACAGTACATGCAAGCCGCAAGGCAACACCACGCAGGAGGTCAACTAATGGTTCAACAAATTGAAATACCCAAGCCTGCCAAAGGCGAAGTGCTGATAAAAATGCTTGCCTCACCAATAAACCCATCCGATTTGAGCTTGATAAGCGGCACCTATGTTGGAAAAAAACAATACCCATTAACACCAGGCATCGAAGGCTGCGGAATAGTTGTTGACTCGGGAGGCGGCTTTTTGGCAAACATGAGGCTTGGCAAAACGGTTGCATGCTCATCGTCCGACAAAGGAGGAACCTGGGCCGAATACATGGTTACCTCGGCAACAAAAGTGATACCTGTTAGCAAAGAAATACCGGCACAACAAGCCGCAATGCTTATTGTAAACCCTATTACAGCTTTATCGTTTATCAACATTGCCAAAAAAGGAAAGCACAAGGCCATTGTTAATACAGCAGCAGCGAGTGTTTTAGGCCAAATGCTTGTTAAACTTTGCAAACAAAACGGCATCGAACTTATAAACATTGTACGTAGCGAAAACCACATCGAGCCATTGCTTAAAATTGGCGCCAAGCACATTATATGCACAAGCGAAAACAAATGGACCGAAAGCCTTCGCACATTGGCCTCGCAAATGCAGGCAAAATTGTTTTTCGATGCAATAGCCGGAGCCAACACCGCACAATTAGCCCATGCGGCACCAAAAGGTTCAATAATTATGGTTTATGCCAATCTTTCCGAATCCAACATCAACATCGATCCGCGCATACTGATGCACAACAACATCACCATTAAAAATTTCTTTTTAGGGAATTACACTGCCGAAAAATCAATACTACACAACCTCTTGGCGGCCCAAAAAGCTCAAAAAATAATTGCAGAGCAACCAACAAACACCATCCGAAAAACTTATCAGCTCAACGATGTTAATCAGGCTATCGAAGCATATCGTGAAAAAATGAGCGGAGGTAAAATACTTCTTACAATTTAGAACAGCAGTTATTTGCCAAGCACTATATTTATGCGAATATCGTAAGCAACGTCGAACGAAACATCGTCGAAAGTGGGTGGAAATTTCATGTCGCCCGAATACGAAAATCCCCAGGGTTCACGGGGGCCAAAAATCCACTTATCGAGCTTATGGTTACCGTTTACATCCTGAAAACTCCTAATGGCGTATTCACCTGCAGACACATTTTTAAACTCAAAATCAACATACGTTTTGTCGTAGTTTACCCAGTACGACAATGTATCGATGCCGGTAAACGGGACATCAAAACTTTCCCTGTCGCACAAAAAAACGTAAACCCTACCTTCGGGGCTTGGTGTGTTCACCCTACCGGTAACGGTAAAAGTTTCCTGCGACATCGAAGCAACAGGCATCACACATAAGAATGCAAGTACAAGTAAATTAACGCGTTTCATGGTTGTGCTTTTTATTCATTTAACTACGAAGTTACAAATTAGATTGCAATACAATAACACCAAAGCCATAAAATTGTTAAGCCATAATGCACTTAGGAGGCATAATCGCCCAACATTAACTATATTTGATACTTCAAAACACAAATTTGCACAAATGATCAATTTTAAAAAGCTATACCGCAGCTTTTCGTATGCATTTAGCGGCATCAAACAACTCATTGTTGGTCAGCAAAACGCACGCATTCATTTAATTGCCACAGTTGTAGTAATAATTGCTGCCTTTTGGGCAAACGTTTCGGCAAGCGATTGGGTTGCCCTCATTTTTGCAATTGGCCTTGTTTTAGTCGCCGAAGGCATCAACACCGCCATCGAGCATTTGGCAAACAGTGTAAGCACAGCCTATCACCCCGAAATTAAAAAAGCCAAGGACATAGCTGCCGGTGCAGTTATAATAGCTGCAACAATTGCCGTTGCAATTGGCATAATCGTTTTTAAAACAAGCCTTTGGCCTTAAATTCTCCAAAACAAATACACCATTTTTTTTATTTGGGGGGCCTACGGTCTGCGGCTCCAAAACCCCTAACCGTACTCGGTGTGCAGCATCGTGCTGCAAGTAGCTCCCGCAGGTCGCTCTTGCAACCCGGCAGCACATCCGGCCCGGTTTCGGGGTGTTTTTCACCTCCGCCCTGCCCCATTGTACCACTTGCCCAAATCAACACTTCACAACAAAAAAAAACCACCGATCATTACAACCAGCAGTTTTTTTGAAATATTATTCAAGGTTAATGCTATTCAAACAATTTCATATCGTCGAGCACGTTCATCACCTCTTTTACTGCAACGGCCGAAGCATCAAGCAAAGCTTTTTCTTCATCGTTCAATTTAACTTCAATAATTTGTTCGATACCGTTTTTGCCCAATTTAACCGGAACACCAACATATATCTTATCTAAGCCATATTCACCCTCGAGGTAAGCACAAACAGGGAAAATACGTTTCTGGTCGAGAACAATAGCTTCAACCATTTGAGCAGCAGCAGCGCCCGGAGCATACCAAGCCGAAGTTCCTAACAACTTCACAATTTCGCCGCCACCAACTTTAGTGCGTTCAATAATTGCATCAAGCTTATCGGCATCAATCAATTCAGTTACCGGAATACCCGATACAGTTGTATAACGTGGTAGTGGCACCATGGTATCGCCATGTCCGCCCATCAACAAAGCCTGAATATCTTTAGGGTTTACATCGAGCTCCTCGGCCAAAAATGCGCGATAGCGAGCAGTATCGAGAATACCGGCCATACCGAACACTTGGTTTTTAGGCAAATTAGCAGCAACATAAGCGCAATAAGTCATTACATCCAATGGGTTCGATACAATAATTATTTTAGCATTTGGCGAGTATTTAACCACGTTTTCGGTAACAGTTTTCACAATACCTGCATTAATCGAAATTAAGTCGTCGCGGCTCATACCAGGTTTACGGGGCACACCCGAAGTAATCACAACAACTTCCGAGTCGGCAGTTTTTGCGTAATCGTTGGTTGAACCAACCAAACGGGTGTCGTAATAATTAACTGGGGCAGTTTGCCATAAATCTAACGATTTACCTTCGGCCAAACCTTCTTTAATGTCGAGCAACACAACTTCTCTTACGATACCTTTCTCTGCTACCGCCTGTGCGCAAGTAGCGCCAACATTTCCGGCACCTACAACTGTTACTTTCATATTACAAAATGGGTTTTAAAGTTATTAATTGTTCACTTTTAAAATTTTCAAAGCGTGTGTAAAAATAGTCGGATTAATGGTTTTTAATAATGACTACTTACCGTGCATCACACAAGTTAACAATTAGATAAAGTAAAAGTTCTGGGTTTTTAAGTTTCAATGCTACAATTATTTAGCTCCTACACTTTTAAGTGTATTACTTATTGAGCTTAAGCAGCTTGCTTAAATATTTACCTAAAATATCGAACTCGATATTTACTGCTGTACCCACCTTAAAAGTATGAAAATTGGTTTCGTTATAGGTATAAGGTATAATTGCTACCTGAAACGAATTGTCCTTTGAATTTACCACAGTTAAACTAACGCCGTTAACGGTAACCGATCCCTTTTCAACAGTCATGTATCCTTGTTGTGCCTTCTCCTTATCAAAAGCATATTCAAACGTAAAATACCAACTTCCGTCGGCTTCTTCAACATTAGTACAAGTAGCTGTTTGGTCAACATGGCCTTGAACAATGTGCCCGTCGAGGCGCCCGTTCATCATCATGCTGCGCTCGAGGTTTACCTTACTGCCCACTTCGAGTTTGCCCAAATTGGTTTTTAGCAACGTTTCTTTAATGGCAGTTACTTTGTACCACTTTTCATCATTGTTCAACTCTACCACTGTAAGGCATACACCGTTGTGCGATAAACTCTGATCAATTTTCAGCTCGTTCACAAACGAACAAGTAAGCATAAAATGAACATTTTCCTGATCTTTTTCGATGGCAAGTACTTTGCCTGCTTCTTCTACTATTCCCGAAAACATATTTGCTATTTTTTATATTTCAGGCCGAAATTATAAAATATATCTGAAAACTTAGAATTGATTTATACTGCTACGCACAAGCTTTACGTTCTGTTTATTTTATATGCTTTGCGCAACCATTTGCAGTACTTTCATATCTGTACAATTGAATTCAAATTTCAACAATAAAAAAAGATACATATATGAAACGTGCATTATTTTCATCGATAAAGCTTTTGCTTTTATTATTTGTGTTCAACTCATGTTTAAACGATGATGGATACATCGACAGGCGTGCCTATGGCGATGCAATTATTCGAGCATATCAGCAAGCCGATTCGGTTGTTTATGGCGTACAATTGTATGTTTATTCAAGTGTGCCCATGCAACAAGTTAGTGCTTTTGCCCAAAACCTCCCCGATTCGGTCATCCAACTCGACTCTACACTTTATCGCTATACTTTTACTCATTTGCCTGAGCAAAGCACCTACACCACAAAAATACCCGATGCACAACGATACTTGTTCGATGTAAGCTTTGCCCAAACCGATGTACTGCGCGTAAGCGACTACCTCGATACAACAGTTATTGCACCTCCGGTTATTAACAAAGCCGAATGGAACAACGATTTTAAACGGATTGAAATTGAATGGGAACGCAACACCAAAACACAATACTATAAAGTATTGTTAACCAACACAAACAACGAAATTGTATTTGAAACGCCTTTGCTTAATGGTGTCGAAAAAAACCTGCAAATCGATTCATTTACCAACGGCTGGCATAACAACAAAGCACCTTTGCAAAGCACTGTACTTGGTGTGCAAATAAACGCGTACCTGTTCGAACCTGTTGCAACCACTTTCGATTTGCAATGCATTGCTACCAACAATTTGCACACGGTTGAGTGGAAGGTTGAATAATTAGTAGAATATTATTACAAACATTCAATTAATCGACCTTAACAAAAACTAATATTTTATTATTACTTAAGCTATCGATAAAGAAATTACCAATTCTTAACCGGTCATTTTTATTATCGAATTCGAAATAGTACTTGCTTGTAACAATCGTACTCGAAAGGCCCCATAGGATATTGATACTATCGGTCTCAATTTGGTAAGAGTACGGTCCCGAGCGATACCCGGGAACCAAAGAACTGCCCCTCATTTCTTTCTTCCGGTTCAAAGTAAACATTTCAGGCATATTGCCAAAAACAATGGTATCTGATTTAAATTCCGACTCTATCCATGTGCCTTTTAGCTGTTGTGTTTCAATAAGATCTTTTTCACAGCTCATTAAAGCAATTAATATGAAGCCAATCAAAAATACTGTTCTCATTCTTGTTGTATTTTATTTATTGATAATAATTTGCTCAAAATAAACACCTCGATCGGCAGTTATTTTTAGCAAGTAAATGCCATTTGTAAAGTTCAACAAATCGATAGTGTTTTTATTTTCTTTCAGCACATACGATTTCAATTTTTTTCCGCTAAATGTATAAAACTCCAAATTGGCTGTTGTGCTGTTGTTGAGATCAACAAACAAACTATTGCTTGCAGGGTTAGGATAAACTTTTGGTTTAGTGTTTTGCGCCCAGGTATCGACGCCTATACGTTTTTGAACGGCAACCTGAACAATCGCAGGTTCCGAAACTTCAAAGCCATCAAAAACAGTAAGCTTAAAGCTCACAACAGTCTCAGCATCTACATCGGGCGCAATAAACGAAGGTTGAGCCATTATAGCTGAATTTAGCTCAATATTGTCCAACGATTCCCATTGATAGGTGATGTTATCATTGTCGGGATCGTATGAACCGGATGCACTTAAATTAACAACATCGCCCTCTTTAACCATTGCCGGCCCTTCGGCAACAGCTATGGGGCGTGCGTTGCTGCCCCTTACAGTAACCATCACCCACGAAATATCCGAATTTTGTTCCCCATCGTTGGTCGTTAACCCAAAAACATAAGTGCTTGGTTGATCAACATTTGGAGCAACAAAACTGGACACCTGACTCGTTTCGGCATCAAGCACTATTCCCGAAGGCGCAATCCACTGATACAATAAATTGTTTCCACTTATTGCACTAAATCCATTACCGCTTAGGGTAACCGTTGATCCCGAAAGCACTGTTTGGTTTGAACCGGCAAATGCCTGAGGTACTGTGCCGGCTGTTTCGTCGATTAATGTAATGGTGCCGCAATCGTCCATAGTTGACCATGCTTCACCAATTTCACCATAATTTTGCCAAACTTTTCGCTTGCGGGCATCATCACCCGTGTCGCGGTCGGTTATGGTAATGTCGAAACCAACTGCGCCTTGCTGCAACATTTTATTCATGGTAAAAGCTTCGTTGTTTTTATTGATGAAAGCTTGGTATGGGAAAGCATATTCAACAATATAGTTTTCGCCTTGGGTATTGTAACACCAATTTACAAGATGATTCATGTCGGATCCAAAATACGGAATTCCATAT
>ERZ795048.3639-NODE-3639-length-11313-cov-10.592556_pt1 | contig 11313 bp, 6 predicted proteins | sample MGYA00375132_ERZ795048 | MGnify/ENA primary metagenome ERZ795048 (study PRJEB30177, sample SAMN05720225) | activated sludge metagenome | isolation source: Anaerobic digester | place: Hong Kong | collected 2014-12-17 ...
TCAAATGGGATTTCTCTTTTATTTTATCAATCCCCAAACAAGTTTACACTATCGATGATATATATTTCTTGGATAATTTATATTAATGTGCTATCATTGATATCGGGAGTGAATAAAATGAATGCTGACTATTTTTCAATTAAAGGTAAGGATGGAGCATTTTTCGGGTATATGCCCCATCATGTTGAGGATCCTGAATATATAATAGTAATATCACCTGGTTTAGCAGAACATGCAGCAAGATATAACAGATTATCTTCTTTTCTGAAAAATCATAATGTACAGCTTTATTGTATAGATCATATTGGTCAAGGAATATATGCGACAAATCTTGGCGTATGGCCAGTAAACGGATTTGAGATATGCGTGAACAATATGAAATCTTTAATAGATTATGCGCATGAAAATCATAAAAACAAAAAAATTGTTTTATTTGGCCATAGCATGGGTTCATTCATGAGCCTTTCATACATAGAACAATTTGCATCAAATATTGATGCATGCATTTTATCTGGAACTAACGATCAGCAACATCCTTTAGTTCTTAAAGGAGGAAAGTTTATTGCTATGTTACAAGAACTATTTATTGGCAGAAATAAAAATTCAAAGATATTAAACTCTTTATCATTTGGACAGTTCAACAAGCAATTTGCGCCTAATAGGACAGAATTTGACTGGTTATCACGCGACGAAAAAGAAGTAGATAAATATATTCAAGATCCGCTTTGTGGTTATGTACCAAGCGTTGGGCTGTTTAAAGAATTATTTAAAGCATTATCTACTATTTATAAAGATGAAATGGTAATCAAAATCCCAAAGGATTTGCCAATTCATTTGATGAGCGGAGCTAATGACCCTGTAGGCGGAAATTCCAAAGGCCCTCTTTCATTATTAGCTAGATTAGAAAAATCAAAAGTTTCAAATATAACTGTGCAAATATTTGATGATATGAGACATGAGTGTCTTAATGAAATCGGTAATGATGTTGTTATGAAACATGTCCATGATACATGCAAAAATTTACTTTCACTAACTGATAATACATAATTCGTGCAAAGCTCTGGTACAACATGTGTAGAAGAGGTTTAACTCCTCTTCTTTTTTAAATATATCGTTAGATGTATCCATTACTATTACTGCATCAAATTCGAGTCCCTTGGTAAGATATGAAGGCATTATTACGGAACCGACAGTATATGAAGTATTTTTTTGTGTCACTCTGCTTATCTTAGCTTCTTTTAAATAAGGTTCCAGTTCTTTGGCAAATGCTTCAGTTCTTGTAATCAAGGCTATTGAACGGTATCCCATCTTTCTGTATTGCTCTACCTTATTAATTATAATTTCAGATAATTCCTCAGGATTAATCTCTTTCGTATTAATTATTTCAGGTTCATTACCATATCTGTTGAAGTATTTTATATCTATATTGTCTTTTAACATATCATTGCAGTATTTAGCAATCTGATATGTAGATCTATAACTTTTATCTAGTTTGATTAGTCTTGCATTATTAAATATTTCATTATCCTGAGCGTTCTCTATATAGTAATTTATTTTTTGGTTTGCATCACCTAATAATGTCATGTGACAATTTTTAAATAAAATAGATATAATAATTTTTTCTATATATGAATAATCTTGAAATTCATCAATAATCAGATGCCTTATATCGTTGAAGCTATGCCTTTGACCAAGAAGTAACCTCACATATATCAAAGGAGCAGTATCTTCAGCATAAATATAGCCGTTATCTAGTCTGTCAAGAAATCTTGAGCTAACATTCTGACCATAAGTATGCTTTAAGAATGCAGCATATATCATTTCAAAGTCGGCAGCAAAAGCCATATCTACAGATTGATAAACATTCTTACAGTCTTCTTTTAACTTTACAAAGCCTTCTCTCATATCAATACTATTATCTTTAACACTTTTTACATATTGCATTCTAAGATTTCTAATAATTGGGCTTATTCTATCATTTAGCATTAACCTTATTTTTGACAATCTTGTAATTACATCATTAAATTCATACTCCTGATAAAATAAATTTTCGAAATCCTTCTTACTAAGTATGAGCTCGTTATTAATATAAAAATCCTTGAAAGGATAATTCCCTTTTGATATTAAACCCATATATTCTTTGAGTTTTCTAGCAAAATCAATAGAATATTTTAATTTAATATCTGATTTTTCTATATATTCATTATCAAGCAAGACATCTTCAAGTTCCGTGTATTTCGAAATAAGTATTTTTCTGTCTGATAATATTTTATATGCAAGTTTATTAAAAGTGGACATACTTATATTATCTTCACCAAGTTCTGGTAAAACTTCGGAAACATAATCGTTAAAGGTATCATTTGGTGAAAATATGATTATCTGATTGTTCTTTAGTTCATTTTTGTATTTATACATAAGCCATGCTGCTCTATGCATTGCTATGGATGTTTTTCCACATCCTGCTGGTCCGTCAACAATAATAATATTATATGTGCTTCTTATGGCCTGATTCTGCTCTTTTTGAATGGTTTCTACAATATTACCCATTTTTGAGTCTTTTGATTTGCTAAGTATCTCCTTAAGTATGCTATCATCTATCATTATTGATGAATCAAACATTGTTATTATCTTGTCATGAAGTATTTCAAATTGCCTCTTCCTAAATATATCACCATAAATCCGACCATCAGGAGCATCGTAATAGACTCTTCCTATCTCATTTTCATAAAACAAACTACATATATTAGCTCTCCAGTCAAATACAACATACTGTCCAAAATCATCGGTAAAACTGAATTTTCCTATATATATTTTTTCAACTTCATCTTCAGACTCTTCCTGAAAATCAATTCTGCCAAAGTACATATCTCTTTGAAGTAACAACATTCTTTTTAGCTCTTTTTTTAATGTTTCAACTTTATAAAAATCAGATCTTATACTATCAAGATAAGGCATGTTCTCAATGGCATCAGAAAAGTCAACAAGACTTCTTTTACCATTGTCCCACATCTGTTCATTACTTTTCTTAAAACGTATTAAACTATCATTTAAAGATATTTCAAGATCTTCAATTCTCTTAATTAACTTATCATAAGCGTCTTTTAGTCTGCTTTCTTCATATATTTTATCTTTTTCAGTAATGCTCATAAAGACCCCTTTATTATAATATGCATTAAAAAATATTATATCTTATTTTACCCCAGATAGCAAATTGGATGTGTTGCCACATCCTAATAAATTATTAAGTAAATCAATACTAAGAAAAGTTATAACCCAGTTCAAAAGCGATAATATTTAAATCAATAAATTTCAAAGGAGCTATTTTTTTCAAAGCCTTTATCCAAGTATCCTTATCAATATCAGAATCTTTAGCCATCCGTCCAATCAATATCGAATTGACTGCTTTTGTAGACCCTGCTTTAACTGCTAATGAAAGAGCATCAATGAAAATACAGTTTTCCACCTTTTCAGAAAGAACCTCAACTATATCATCAGGATATTCCATTTTAGATGTAATGACAGGCATAGGGTCAATTTTTTGTGTACTGCTAATTAGGAGCCCACCTTTTTTTAGATATTTTAACCATCTGAGAGCTTCTAGTTGCTCAAATGCAATTAATACATCAGCTTCTCCAAGTGGAATTATTGGAGAAATAACCTCGTCCCCGTATCTTACATAAGTTATAACAGAACCGCCACGTTGTGCCATCCCGTGTACTTCCGAAACTTTTACATCATATCCTTTTGATGTGGCTGCTTCACCTATAAGCCTTGATGCTAATAAAGTGCCTTGTCCCCCAACACCAGCTATAACAATTGATTTGACCATTATTCCTCCTTTTTTACTAATGCATTAAACTTGCATACATTAATACATAATCCACAACCATTACATAAAGATTCATCAATCTCAATTTGATTGTTCTTAAATGATATTGCCAGACATCCGATACTCATACAAGCCTTACATTTTATACACTTTTCTCTGTTTACATAAACTTTCCCAGTATACTTAACAGTTTTCAATAAAGCACATGGCCTTCTTGCAATTATCAATGATGGTTCCATCGTTTCAACTTCTTCTTTAATAACTGATATTGATTCTTTGATATTGAAAGGATCAATTACCTTAACTCTTCTTACGCCTATGCTTTTTGCCAAAAGTTCAATATCAATTTGAGTTGTTGCATTGCCTGATATATCCAATCCGTTCATGGGATTATTCTGATGACCTGTCATTCCTGTTATAGAATTATCAAGTACTATAACTGTACCTACACCTCTATTATATACAATGTCTATAAGGCCAGTGATTCCTGAATGCACAAATGTCGAATCTCCAATTACACCCACACACTTTTTCATAAAATCATTACCACGTGCTTTATTGAAGCCATGAAGTGATGATATACCACTTCCCATACATATTGAGGTGTCAATTGATGATAAAGGGTCAAGAGCTCCTAAAGTATAGCATCCTATGTCCCCTGTTACTGTAAGTTTAAGTTTCTTTAAAGCATAGAACAATCCTCTATGTGGACATCCAGGACACATCACTGGTGGCCTTAGAGGGACTTTTGACATATCGTAATCCGATAGATAATTAAATGGCTCGTTACCAAAAATCCTGTTTCTTATAAGATCAACAGAATATTCACCTGTGATTGGCAATATTTCCTTACCAATTACGTTTATACCAATAGCTTTACAAGTTTCTTCTATTATTGGCTCTAGTTCTTCAATAACATAAATTTTCTCAACTTGAGAAGCAAATTCTTTTAATAATTTTTCAGACAATGGATAACTTATACCAAGTTTTAAGTAAGAAGCATCAGGCATAACTTCTTTTGAATATTGAAAAGCAATACCAGAAGAAATGAATCCAACTTTTTTGTCTTTAATTTCCATCTTGTTTAGATTAGATGAATAAGCGAATTCTTTTTGCTCTTCTATTCTTTTCTCAATAATTTCATGCTTTACTCTTGCCATTGCAGGCATCATTACATTCTTTTGAGTATTTTTTACATATGAATTTAAAGGTTTCTCCTGTCTTTCTTCAAAAGAAGTCAGACTTTGTGAATGACTTACTCTTGTTGAAAGCCTTAATAAGACTGGTGTGTCAAACTGTTCTGAGATATCATAAGCGACTTTTGTGAAATCTTTTGCTTCTTGTGAATCTGAAGGTTCAAGCATGATTATCTTTGATGCTTTTGCATAATGTCTGGAATCTTGCTCATTCTGTGATGAATGCATTCCAGGGTCATCTGCAACAGCAATAAGCAAACCTGCATTAACACCAATATATGACATGGTGAACAAGGGATCTGCTGCTACATTGAGTCCTACATGTTTCATTGCACAAAAGGATCTGGCTCCAGCTATCGCTGAAGTAGCAGCAACTTCCAGTGCAACTTTTTCATTTGGAGCCCATTCAGAGTCTATTTCCTTATATTTACTAACAGCTTCCGTAATTTCAGTGCTTGGTGTGCCTGGATATGAAGAAACAACCTTAACACCTGCTTCATACAATCCTCTTGCTACCGCTTCATTTGCTAGTAACAATTGCTTCATCTTTAATCTCCTGTGTTTTAAATTCTTTATCCTTAAATATGTAGGATGCTATATAAGTCACAACTATTGAAACCGCCATAGAAATGCACCCTCCTATTGTGGAATAAGTCATGCCATTTATAATAACAAGTGTCATCATAGTTGTAAAGCCTGAAAGCATACCAACTAGAGCAGATATTTTATTTGTTCTCTTATTATAAATGCCTAAAATGTATGGGCCTAAGAAACATCCTGCAAGCGTTCCCCAAGAAAGATTCATAAGTGTCACTATTGTATTGTTATTAGTAAGTGCTATAATAACTGAAATTAAAACGAAAACAACACAGAATATTCTTAATAATGCTACTTGTTTCTTTTCATTCAAATCCTTCTTAAAGTATCCTTTAATTAAATCAACTGTTATTGAGGAGCTTGAAACCAATACTAATGATGATAGTGTTGACATAGATGCTGACAGTATTAATACCATAAAAATACCTAAAAATACATCAGGTAAAACCAATGTAAGCATTTCAGGCACTATAGTATCAGCAACACCATTTGGAATTTCTGAAAAGAAAAGATGTCCGAATGAACCAGTAAAATATGCTCCTATTCCAATTATCGCAGCAAAAACTGTAGCAATAATTGTACCTCGTTTAATAGCTGAATCATCTTTTATCGCATAATATTTGTGAACCATCTGAGGCAACCCCCAGACTCCAAAACTTGTTAAAATAACTAATGAAAGCAGTTTCCATGGATTAGGACCAATTATGGTTCCAAGACCTTCTTTAATATTATTAAGCGAATCAAGCCCCTGGCTTAATCCATTAACATTTGGTGAATTTATTACATAAATAACTATGATTATTGTACCAACAATCATTATTATGCCCTGAATAAGATTATTCATTGCAGTTGCTATATAACCGCCTAATACAAGATAAAGCACTGTAAATAGAGCCATAATAGTAACTGATATTATGTATGCCTGATTTATTGTTACTGAAGCACCAAACAGTTTAGCAAAAAGATACCCTAAACCTTTATATACTGATGCAGTATAAGGAACCAAAAATACAAATGTTAAAACAGATGCCAATATTTTCAATAAATCTGAATTATATCTTTTCTGAAAAAACTCAGGCATTGTCTTTGCATTTAGCTCTCTAGTTACAGAACGTGTTCTTTTTGCAAGAATTTTCCATGCAAGAAAACTTCCAAATAACGCATTTCCAATACCTATCCAAATAGCTGATGTGCCCATTTCCCATCCAATACCACCTGCATATCCTATAAATATTACAGCACTAAAATAAGAAGTGCCATATGCAATTGCAGAAAGCCATGCACCCATCTTTCTTCCGCCCAACAAAAAATCATCAACACTGTTGATTTTCTTTGTGCTGTAAATACCTACAGCAACCTGTATACCAATAAATATGGCAATAATAATAATTTTGACCATCCTACCATCCTCCCATTCTACTAAACGAATTATATATTAATTATTATATGTGTCAATCCTTATTGAGCATATTATGCTTTATATTCCATAATTTTTCTGATAAATCCACATAATAATTGTGTGGATTCTCAAAACGTTTAACTTCATCCCAATGTTCAGCAATTTGTTTTTCACAATATTTTCTTATAGTTTTTACTGAAGGTCTGTCATATATGCATTCACCATCTTTAAAAATCTGAACCATTAATTCCTTAACACTAAAGTTTTCATAAGTTTTTTTCTTCCATGTGTAATCAGGGTCAAAAATAGTTAAAGGTTTTTCTGTATCGATAATTTCATCATGTACACATATCAAGTCAGCTTCTGCTTTTTTCATATCATTGCAATAAATTCTGTAAACTTTTTTAAAATGAGGAGTAGTTATCTTTGTTGGATTCTCACTTACTTTAATTTTAGGTATTATGCAATTGTCTTGATCTTCAACTGCAACCAGTTTATATACTCCTCCAAAAACAGGGTCACTTTCTGAAGTAATAAGTCTCTCACCTACACCAAAGGAATCTAAACAAGCACCTTGCATTAGAATATCTCTAATAATATATTCATCCAAAGAGTTTGAAGCAACAATCTTACAATTTACTAATCCTGCTTCATCAAGCATGGCTCTGGCTTTTTTTGATAAATAAGTAATATCTCCTGAATCCAGCCTTATTGCACATTTAGTAATTCCGAGCTCTTTAAAAACCTTAATTGCATTTGGTACGCCTGACTTGAGAACATTATATGTATCAACAAGCAAAGTGCAGTTATCTGGATAAGAGATTGCATATGCCATAAATGCTTCATACTCTGTATCAAACATCTGAATCCATGAGTGAGCCATTGTTCCTCCTGCTGGTACAGTATACATTTTCTCTGCTAAAGTACATGATGTACCCGCACAGCCACCAATATATGCAGCTCTTGCTCCAAGAACTGAAGCTGCAGTGCCCTGAGCTCTTCTTGCACCAAATTCCATTACTGGTCTTCCTTTTGATGACCTGACTATTCTGTTAGCTTTTGTAGCAATTAATGACTGATGATTTATTGTTAAAAGTATAAAAGTTTCAACTATCTGCGCTTCAATTGCTTTAGCTCTTACCGTAATAAGCGGTTCATTAGGAAAAACTATAGTTCCTTCCGGAACTGCATACATATCTCCATTAAACTTAAATGTTTTCAGATATTCCAAAAAATTATCATCAAAACAGTTTTTTGATCTTAAAAATGCAATATCTTCTTCCGAAAAATGAAGATTCTGTATATATTCAATAACCTGGTCCAGTCCACATGCTATAGCAAAACCTCCATTATCAGGATTATTTCTGAAAAACATATCAAAATAACATATCTTATCTTTATATCCTGTTTTAAAATAACCATTAGCCATGGTTAATTCATAAAAGTCACATAATAAAGTATAATTATTAACTATATCAGTACTCATATAACACCTCTTCCTGCTAGTAAACATCATAGCTTCTTTATTATATCATTTTTATATAAATCTGTTGCATAAATCCAATTATATATGTTAATATAACTTAAGTTATCAGCCGGCGTGGTGAAATGGCAGACGCGCTGGACTCAAAATCCAGTATAGGCAACTATGTGTGGGTTCAAGTCCCACCGCCGGTACCAAAAAAAACGCACTAACAAGTGCGTTTTTCTTTTTATACTTTATAATTTTTAACTACTTATATGCACTAATAGTACCCCATGTCTTGTTAGCAAAATCCATCATTGAAGCAGTGAATGACATTCCATCACTTGAAAATTGAAATACTGCTCCAGCTATATTTGCTTCACCATTAGCTCTTACAAAATAACTTCCATTAATATATTTACTCTGTGTTTCATCATTTGAGCACACAATATTGTAATATGACCCATCACCAAACTCTTTCTCAAAAGTAACAATAGTAGTCACATCTATGTCAGCATCGGTTTCAATTACATTCAAGACTCCTTTGTATGTTCCTGAAAAATCTACTTTCTTATTACTCATTTTAATCTTAATATCAAAATCTCCATGTACATTAGCAGCAGATTTTGATGTTACAACTACAAGATAAACCTTATTATTATCTATTGAATCCTTAAGATTTAGTAATACTTTACCACAGTTATTAACATTTCTGCCAGCTAAAGACAATACTGTGATTTTAGCTCCTTCACACTCAACTTCAGGCTCGACTCCATCAGGCAACTTTTTAAGCTCATCTGAACTTACTGTTATAGCTATAAATCGTGAACCCTGACCTTGCATAGCAACAGAAACAGAACCTAATATAATTTCATCTTCTCCTTGCATCTGCTTTTGCTCATTTTCATCTGGTATAGCAAGTTTTATGGACGCACCCACTTCAGGACCGTATACTCCATCTTTTACATTTTTATAAATTATACTCGCTCCTTCAAAACCAACTTGTCCAGATGCTAAAGCTGTATAGTAATCGTGAGACCATCCTGATATTTCTCCTGCAGCTGAAATGAATGCTTCTTTATTACCTCCATTCTCATATAATGTTTTTATCCATTCCTCTGATCCTTTCTTTTTCACAAGAAATGAAATCAGAGGTGATCTGGCATAACCATCAGCAGCTGAATCATCTTCTGGAAGAGCACTTATGAATTGACGTTCATAATATTGAGTAGTTAAAGATGTATAAGTAAGGTTGTTCGCTGAAGCTTCATAATATGATGATGTTGCCTCATCAATCCATTCAGTACTACTAAAAATTCCTGTGTAACAACCTTGTACGTAATGGAAAAATTCATGCCATAACAAAGGGTTAAGAGAACCTGATACATATTTGTCTTTAAAATTAGTTACATTCAATGTTATATCTCCAAACAATGCATGATAAGAGCCCTCATCTTCAATTTTCTTGATATGAACATTCATAGGAAAGTCACTTTCATCATATTTATAACCTAATGCTTTAAACTTTTCATATGTTGCTTCTAAATCATATAAAATATCTTTCAACCCGTCACTTCCTACTATACCATAAAAGAATTTTCCATTTACTTTAGTAGGATAATAGAGATAAAAGTGACCATTGTCTTCATAATGTATTTCTGATGTAAAAAGACCTAAAGTAAAAACTGTATTTTTTATTGCAGTAGCACTTCCCTGACTTGAACCCATATACAAAGTTGCTTTAGATAAATCAGAAGGCAGAAAGCTTGCATTAGCAGTTTTATCATCTACTTCAGCTGGAAAATAGAAATATTCTATTCCCTTTGCACCACTGTCATATTCGCACTCTACACCTATACCCAATAAGAGAGCCTCGTTATCCTTTCCACTGAATTCACTAGGAATTGGTAAAGATACTGTAACTGGATTAGTGTATGGTTTATCTAGTGTCAATTCATAAAGTTCAGAAGACAGACCATTATCTTTTTCAGTTTTAACAGATTTAACTGTTTTCAACGATGCTGACTTTTTATCTGTAAGATTGTTACCTCCAAAATCTACAGAAATACCCTCCATAACAATAGTGCCATTTTCCACTACTGCCTTTTGACCATTACATCCAGCTAAAGTAATTAGTGCTAATACCGCTGTCATTAAAATTAGTAATAATTTTTTCAAAACAAAATCCTCCTGTAATAAGTAATTGAACTTCATTAATGCGCTTTAAACTTAGGACATACTTCACTGAAACAATAATGCGCCAACTTACATAAGATTGATTAAAAGATAGCTATAACTAAAATTTTCTCAAAATTTCTAAATGATTTAAAAGCAAAAATAATCTAAAATTTCCATATGAAATTACTCTACTGTTAATCATCTGTCTGCCATTGGAGGCTATTGTCCCAAAACTGCTTTAATGAGTCAATTATAATATCACATTATAATAATTTCAATTAGTTTTTAATTTTTATTCTTAATTAAACAATATTAATTATTTATGTGTTCATAATGATGAAACTTACTACTATTTAGAGAAGATATCGTCACTAATCTTTAGAAACTCCTGACTCATAGCATCAATAGCTTCAGGTCTGTGTCCAACACCTTTTGGGTCCTGATACCACTTTGCTATGAATCCTCCCTTTGAACTTCCCAAAGCATGAAACATTCTATGACAGTATTGCTTAATTTCCTCTAGTGTACCTTGTGCAAAAGTACCTTGAATGTCTACAGGACAGAAAAAGGTTATCTTTCCTTTGTACTTACTCCCTAAATAATCCAATCCCATATTTTCCTGTTGATCCATTTGAATACAATCAAGTCC
>ERZ795048.3640-NODE-3640-length-11312-cov-29.963401_pt1 | contig 11312 bp, 11 predicted proteins | sample MGYA00375132_ERZ795048 | MGnify/ENA primary metagenome ERZ795048 (study PRJEB30177, sample SAMN05720225) | activated sludge metagenome | isolation source: Anaerobic digester | place: Hong Kong | collected 2014-12-17 ...
TTTGCCATTTGCCATCTGACATCATACTTAATTCTTTTACGCTTTCACATTCAAAATATCGTTCCATCGTGTGGTGTATCCCGGTGAAAGTTTCTCCTGTTTCAAACGCCATTCTCTGCCACTCCCCTGAATGGCCAACTTAACCGTTCCGCTTCCGTAGCGTGCGTTTAGGTAGTCGGAAACCTGTGAAATGCTGCCAAGTTTTTCGTTATCGTGCTGAACGAAAAGGTTTCCCTGAATAGCGGTGTTGGGCGAAATTCCGCTAACAATTACGCCTGCCTTCTTGTAAAGAAGGTTGGGCTGAAAAATTTGCGAGAGCCCGTGCAGCGCAGCCTTTGCCAGTATCATGTCGGAGTTTGAGGGTATTGGCAGTGTTAGGGTTAAACTTCGAGAAATGTACCTCTCCTTTTCGGAGAACGGGTCGGTGTGAATGAAAACTGTGAGGAATGCTGCCACCGATTTTTGTCGGCGCAGCTTGCCTGCACACTTCACGGCATAGGTTGAAACGGCTTCACGCAGGTATTCAACGTCAGAAATTTTTTTTCCAAAGGCGCGTGTGGTTGCAATATTCTTTTTTGCGGGCATTACGGATTCAACGCTAAGGCAAGGGTTTCCCAGTAACTCCTCGCGCAGTCGGTGTCCGGTAACGGTCATGTGTTTTCGAATCCAATCGGTGCTAAGCTGGGTGAACTCAAAGGCAGAGCTAATACCCATCCGCTTGAGGAGGGTTGTGTACTGGCGACCAATTCCCCAAACATCGTCAATTGGTGTGTTTCGCAGTGCCCAATCGCGTTCGCGCTCGCTGGCAATTACGAAAACGCCCTCGCGTTTTTTTGCAATGTGGTTGGCAACCTTTGCCAAACTTTTTGTAGGTGCAATTCCAACTCCAACGGGCATCCCAATTCTTTTGAAAATGGCTGAACGAATTTTTTTCCCGTAGTCGCCGAAATCAACTTCAATTCCCGAAAGGTCGAGGAAGGCTTCGTCGATGGAGTAAATCTCCAGCTGCGGAGTGAAGCTACGGAGCGTATCCATAACCCTCTGTGAAATATCGCCATAAAGGGCATAGTTCGATGAGTAAACCCGAACTTGGTGCTTCTCAATTTCATCCTTTCGTTTGAAAACGGGTTCGCCCATTTTTAGTCCAATTGCTTTGGCTTCGTTGGAGCGGGAAATAATGCAGCCATCGTTGTTCGAGAGAACAACTACGGGAACGCCCTCGAGCGCTGGGTTGAAAATTCGCTCGCACGAAACGTAGAAGTTGTTGCAATCGATTAGCGCGTACATGGTTACAGCTTATGAATGCAGTAGGTTACTACGCCCCAGAGGCGGAAATCGGATTCACGGTCGATTTTTATTGGCGCAAAATCGGGGTTTTCGGGCATAAGGTAGAACTCGCCGTTTTTCTTCTGAATTTTTTTTACGGTGAACTCCCCGTCGATAAAGCAAACCAGCACCGAGTTGTGAGAAGGGGTTAGCGACTTGTCGATGATAAGAATATCGCCATCGTGAATGCCTGCATTCTTCATGGATGAACCGCGAACGCGGGCAAAGAATGTGGAGCTGGGATTCCGTATGAGCAGGCTGTTTAAATCGAGCTTCCCCTCAAGGTAATCGTCGGCGGGCGATGGGAACCCAGCGTTAATGTACGCATCAACCAGCGGAAGCTCCAGCTCTTCGGAAACCTCAGGAACAAAAAATTTAAGCGACACGTTTTTCTCTTTTCCTTGCTGCATTTTTTAGCGGATTTGAAATGCAAAGTTAAGGTTAAATGGGAGATTCTTGAGAACAAGAATTGGGAAAATTGGAAAGCTTTTGGCTCAGTATTTTATGGCGTTCTCAATTACCGTTTCGCTGGTTGCCAAATCGTCGATGCTTTTAATTAGTTGCGCAATTTCGGTGGAAGTCAGATATATATACTCCTTGTAGTTCCTGTACTTTTGCGTTGTTTTGGCATCCTCCTCAACGTACAGGCGGAAGGCGTAGAGTCCATCGCCAAGTCCACGGTTAATTGCCATTCGGTCGATTTTGTACTCCAAATCTCTGCGGTACTCGTTGCTAAATGCGTATCCAATTCCAAGGGCGATAACCCCAATGGCGTTTTTATCGTTGTAATCGACAATGTGGGCCAGCTCGTGCCCAACTATTCCGGCCTGCGCTTCGAACGAAACTTCTTCTAGCAATGGGGCTTTCCGTTTGTTTTCCTTATTGTTTATGCTGATAATGTAATCCCTTTTATGTTTCCGTTTGAAAATGCTGAAAAGCGTTGGTCGGGCAGCCATGGTTGTGGCAATGCCACGGGTTTTGAACTTAATACTAGTATTTTCGAGTTCGGGGTAGTACATGAGTGCTGTAAGAATTGAATTCTCGAATTTAGCAGGAACCTTTTTGTTGCGAAGCAGGGTTCGCTCAAGCGAATCCTTGTTTTCCTCAACCCATTCGCTTGTAGGAATTGGGTCGAAAACTGAGTGCTGGGCAGAAACTGTATGTGAAATACAGGCCGCAAGTAGAGTTAGGAAGAGTATTTTTTTGCTGCGCAAAAAGAGCATCCCGCTATAGTTTTGAAACGTGAACAAAGTTCTCCTGGAAATGTCCCTCGATTAACGGTGGGTTCCTGAAAATTCCATAAACCGTTGAGCCGCTACCCGACATACTTGAGTATACGGCTCCCAGCTCGTAAAGTTTTTCTTTTACCCGTTTAATTTCTGGATGCATAGGGAAAACAAATTTTTCGAAGTCGTTGCTAACGAGTTTCTCCCATTTTTCAATGGGGAAATTTTCGAGTAATCGAAGGTTGAAAGGTGCGGGTTGCGGATTCGATTGCGAGTAGGCGCGTCCGGTATGAACGTGGATGCCCGGATTTACCAGAGCAATGTAAAGGTTTTCGGTTTTTATATCGATTGGTTCAATAATTTCGCCTCTTCCAGTTCCAAAGCAGGGTTTGTTAATGAGGAAGAACGGACAATCGCTGCCAAGTTGCAGCGCAAGTTTTGCCAATTCGCTTTCAGGTAATGGTTTGCTGGCCATTTTGTTGAGCAATTCTAGAGTGAATGCCCCGTCGGCAGAACCGCCGCCCAAACCAGCGCCCATGGGAATTTGCTTGTGCAAATGAATGGCAACCTTTGGTAGTTCAACGTGCTCCTTTAGAATGTTGAAAGCTTTTACACAAAGGTTCTCGTTCTTATCACCAACAACTTCAGTTCCGCTTTGGGAAAACTCCATTTCAGCTTTCTGGCTTGGTGCAGGAATAATCTCAAGTATATCGCACAGCTTGGGGATGGGAACAAAAATGGTTTCGATGCTATGAAAACCATCAGCCCGTTTCTCGGTGATGAACAAGCCTAGATTAATTTTAGCGTTGGGGAAAGCAATCATATAAAAACGTTAACTATGCAAACATGGCTGCTCCAATTATTCCGGCATCGTTTAGGAGCGTAGCTGGAACTATGGGTGTGTTTAGCGAAAGAGCCGATTCAAACTTGTCGAACTTTTTGCTGGTGCCACCACCAATTATGAAAAGTTCGGGGTAAAACAGTTTCTCCAGGTACAGTAGGTACTCGTTAAATCGTGCTCCCCACTCGCCCCAGCTTAAATCTTCGCGTTTGCGAACAGCATCGGAGGTGAATTTTTCGCCCTTCAACCCATTCTTCATGAATATATGGCCTAACTCCGAGTTGGGAATCAGGTTGCCCTTGTTAAACAAGGCTGAGCCAATGCCGGTTCCAATGGTGAGGAAAATTGCGAAGCCCCGGTAGTTTTTAATTTTCCCGAAGTTGAGTTCGGCGAAACCGGCAGCATCGGCATCGTTAACAACGTTAACCTCACAGCCAGTGGCTTCGCTGAAAAGCTGGTTGGCGTTTACGCCAATAAAGGCTTTATCTATATTTGCAGCAGTTTTTACAACCCCGTTGTGAACAACAGCCGGGAAACCGCACCCAATTTTCCCTCTCCATCCGAAGTGCTCTACCAGTTTTTTTACCGTATCAACGGTTTCTTCCATGGAAGCAGGCTGCGAAGTTGCAATCCTGAAACGCTCTTGGACGTATTTCCCCGTTTCGGTGTTCACTATGGTTCCCTTAATTGCCGATCCTCCAATGTCAATCCCCAGTGTTTCCATTTGTGAATGTTTATTTTTCCCTTAAAAATAGTAAAGATTTTAAAAGGTTACTTATGTTTTTCCAGCAATTCCTCAATTATTTTGATAAGCTCATCGTTGAATGAAACGCGTGGATAGGCAATTTCCCCATCCCTGTCGATTAGAATGTACGAGGGGGCGAACGAAATGGCGTAGGGTTCAATTTCGGGGTTTCTGAATTGTTGCTTTGCAACAAGGTGAATTCCGGGGAATGGCTTCCCCTGGGTAATATCCTTTGAAAGTTGGCTCTCTCCGGAAATAAAGTTTTTCCAGTTTTCCACATCGCTGCTTCTTGCCTCCAGCGCAATGAATACGAAGGCTACATCCTCCTTCGAAAAATGCTCTTGAATTTCAATGTACTTGGGTATGTTGCTCAGGCAGGGCGGGCACCATGTTCCCCAGAAGGTAAGCAGCACAACCCGGCCTCTGAACGATTCCAGTGAAACCATTTTCCCCTCGCGGTTCGGAAGGCTAAATACAGGGGCTTTGCTGCCGGTTTGAAGCGCTGAAACCTGCAGGTATTTCTTTTCAAAATAATTCTGAAGTGCCGGTTGGGAATTCGACTGCCTCATTAGGCTGTTGGTTTGTGGGAGAACCTGAAAGAAGCGGTCTGAAGCTAAAAATATTGTGAAACGGTTTGCCAGCTGGCACAAAGCAACTTCTTTGGCAATTCCATGAAAGTCAGTAGTAATCAGTTCGGTTTTCTGTTCAAATTCGTTATGCATTTCCCCTTTTGGAAACCTTTGGTATTTGTCCTCCAGCTCGGCTTCAACGGCTTGTGAGTAGGAGGGTAGGAACCAGAAATTGGAATGCTTGCCGAGAAGCCCGTTTGAAAAATGGTAGAAATTATTGTTTGGCGTGTAGTATTCCCAGCGGGCCTCAGTGTCGTATAAATGGTAGCGAAGGTAGCTTAACCGATTTGCAGCAACGGTTAGCTCCAGCTCAGCGAGAAGTAAATTCGTGGCGTTTGAACTAACCTGACCGTGAATTTTTAAAGAATCAACTGATAATGCGTGAGTGGAGAGAATGCTGTCGGCGAAGTTACAGAATTCGGCCTCACTCTTTTGCCGATAGCTTAAATTCCTGAAAGCGGCATTTAGCGAGTGCCTAAAATCAACAATGAAGTTGTTGAATGTTTTATTATCTCCACAAAACTTTGGGAACGAATTATTGTAGATTGAGGTTTTTACCCAAACCGAATCGCCTTTATGAATTTCGATGGGCGTTTCGGTAACCAGGTTGCCATCGTCGGAAACCAAATGGTAAAACATTGCTTCCTTCGGAAGCAGGGTTATGCAGAATTCGCCGTTCATGCTTGTGTACGAGGAAGCGTTGCTTTCGCCAAAAACTTGCCTGCTGTAAACTGATTCTGCCGGGAAAATGTGAATGGGCTTGCCGTTGTAACCATCTATTTGTCCACAAATTTTAGTCTCGGTTTTTCGCTGGCACGATAGCATTACCGATAATGAAAGTACTATAAGTGCTGCTTTTTTCATGCCGAAACATTTATGCTTGGGGAAAATGTGAGTACAATGTACTTGATAATCATTAGTGTTCGTTTAAATTTGTTTGTTGAGAATTTTTAAACAATTGATTTCTCGCTTCGCTCGAAATGACAGATTGTTACGTTTTAGTAGGGGAGGCTTGGTGGCGGCGAAGCCGCCACCAAGCCTCCCCTACCTTTGAGCTTCTGTACGTATTGTCATTTCGAGCGAAGCGAGAAATCTTTTAAAGTTTTATTGGACACTATTCCTTACTTATAAAAAACTGCGAAACCTGGCCTTGCCCATTTGCTGGTCAATCTATTTCCTTTCAGAGTTCTGAAGTTGCTTGCCCACTGGCTCTGTGAGACTTCTGAACACATTTTTTAGTTATCTAAAAATCATCGAGAGTCAGTTAAACCTACCCGACGGCAGGCGGGTCTGGGTCATCTGCGTTCAATCTTTTCAATCAATCCGCCCCTCAACCACTACAACAATTTCTCCCTTAACGCCTTTTGTTTCAAAATGAGAAATAAGCTCGCTAAGTGTTCCCCGAACTGTTTCCTCATGAAGCTTCGTTATTTCGCGCGAAACGCTGCACCTACGCTCGGTTCCCAAAACCTCAGCAAGTTGCTGAAGCAGCTTCACCAAACGGAATGGCGACTCGTAGAACACGATGGTTCGCTCCTCTTCCTTCAGGGCTTCAATGCGCTTCATTCTGCCCTTTTTCTGTGGGAGAAATCCTTCGAAAACAAACCTGTCGCATGGTAATCCACTGGATACTAGCGCAGGAACAAACGCGGTTGCTCCCGGAAGGCATTCAACCTCAATCCCTTTTTCAATGCAGGTGCGAATTAGGAGAAATCCCGGGTCGGAAATCCCAGGAGTTCCGGCATCGGAAATTAGGGAGATGTTTTGCCCGCTAGCAATACGTTCGGCAATTTGCTCAACGGTTCGGTGCTCGTTAAACTTATGATGCGACCACAAGGGCGCTTTTATTTCGAAATGTTTCAGCAGAAAGCCGCTTGTGCGCGTATCCTCGGATAGAATTATTGCAGATTCTTTTAGTACACGAATCGCCCGAAGAGTAATGTCCTCGAGGTTACCAATGGGAGTTGGAACAACGTAAAGTTTACTCATTTTTAATAGCCAGGCATTAGTTTTCTGCGCACAAGTTCGATTAGCTGGTTTGCTGCTTCATTCTTCGAATCCCAATCGAAGTTCTCCTGAATGAAGAACATGGCATCGTTCATGTCGGTAAAGTCGTTGAGCTTGGCGATGGTTTTTGCGTAGAGCTCGGCGTTTCCATGGAAGAGCTCCTTGGTGTACATGAACTTGTCGTTAATGCCAATCGATTTCGATAAATCTACTATAGGTTTGTTCTGTAGCTTAGTAGCGACATCCTTTTTGTCCCCGGCAAGCGATTCGTTGCGGAATTTACGTTTTCCCTGATACTTCTCGCCAATTATTTCTGCTGAGGTTTTGGGCTTTTGGTTTTCATCATCCTCTGCGGATTCAAACTCTTGGGCGGGTGCTGATTCCTCCTCCAATTCAACCAGCTCATCTTCCTCCTTCTCGGCTTGGGGCTGGGTTATTGTGGAAATATTTTCACTGCTAACAACAGTTTCTTCTTCATCCTTAGGTTGAACTTGCTTTTGGATTGTTTCTTCAACTTCGGTTTGCACAGGTTCCTTGGTTTGCTCTTTTTTAGAAGGAATATTTGGTTGAGCATCTTTTAAGGGAGATTGTATGCCAAGAAGAACCGTTTCGTAGGTATTTCTTAGCTTTTCGAGAATCATGTCCCTGTCGATAGCGGAAAGTTCACCCTTGTTGATAACATTTTTTATTATTTTTTCTGCCTCGTGCAGGCGCTCAATGGCGCTTTTCAGGTTATTTAGGTTTGTCATGGTTGGTATTATTCTGCCACAAAATTAAGAATTTGCTTACTTTTGTAAAACTAACGACAATATTTTAGATTATTGCCATGCTTTTTATCGAAAATTCCATTGAAAACCAAAATCGTAAGGGTTGGATTGAAGTAATCTGTGGTTCCATGTTCTCTGGGAAAACGGAGGAGTTAATTCGTCGCCTCAAGCGTGCCCGCTTTGCAAAGCAACGTGTGGAAATTTTCAAACCGCAGGTTGATACGCGTTACTCTGAGGAGGAGGTTGTATCGCACGATGCGAACTCAATCCATTCAACACCAGTTACTTCGTCGGGAAATATTTTATTACTTGCCTCCGATGTGGATGTGGTTGGAATTGACGAAGCCCAATTTTTCGATAATAACCTGGCGGAGGTTTGTACCAAGCTGGCCGACCAGGGAATTCGAGTAATTGTTGCCGGGTTGGATATGGATTTTAAGGGCAAGCCCTTTGGTCCCATACCACAAATAATGGCTTGCGCCGAGTACGTAACAAAAGTTCATGCAATTTGTGTGAAGTGTGGAAATCTTGCGCAGTTTTCGCATCGCCTTTCCGATACCGAGAAGCTGGTTGTGCTGGGCGAAACCGATTTGTACGAACCGCTTTGTAGGGGTTGCTTTATTGAAGCAACCAGAAAGAAATAGCTTTTTATAAAGGAACTTTCATCAAAAAGAATGCTCAACTACACAATATCGCAGCTGCAAACCATTTTTAACGCTCAGCTTTTTGGGCGAAGTGATATTTTATTGAATTCGGTTTTAATTGATAGCCGTTCGGTTTCGGTGGGCGAAGGTTCCCTCTTTTTTGCAATTGTAGGGAGTAACCACGATGGGCACCAATTCGTTGGAGACCTTTACGCCCGAGGCGTAAGATGTTTCGTTGTGAGCAATCCTTCCGATTTTCCTGAGAAATTCTCAGATGCTTCATTCCTTCTGGTTAGCAATGTACTTTCCTCGCTGCAAGAGTTTGCGGCTTACCATCGTCAGCAGTTTTCGTATCCGGTTGTAGGCATTACAGGCAGCAACGGGAAAACCATAGTAAAGGAGTGGCTAAGTCAGCTTCTTTCCAATGAGAAACGCGTGGTGAGAAGCCCTAAAAGTTACAACTCGCAGGTTGGCGTTCCACTTTCGGTACTTCAAATGAGCAGCGAGTTCAATTTGGCCATATTCGAGGCAGGAATATCATTACCCGGCGAAATGGAGAAGCTGGAGCCCATAATTTCTCCCGAGGTAGGAGTTTTTACCAACATTGGTGCTGCGCACCAGGAGAACTTCCCTGATTTGCTAAGCAAGGCCGTAGAGAAAATGAAGCTATTCAGTAAGTCGAAGGCGCTGATTTACTGCAAGGATTTTCATGAGATTGACCGTTTGGCAATGCTTGAAAAGCAGGAGAAGGGGCTTAAACTTTTTGCATGGGGACGAAGCAAGAATTCGGATATAGTTCTAAATCAGCAAAAAATTGTAGGCAACGGAACAGAGTTAAATGTGCTGTTTGATAAAAGTGAGGTAACGTTTTCTATTCCATTTACCGATAGCGCCTCGGTTGAGAACGCCATGCACTGCTTTGCAGTACTGGTTTTTTTAGGTGTTGAAATTGAGAGAATTGTCGCAAAAATGGCAACCCTTCTGCCGGTAGCCATGCGGCTTGAATTGAAGGAAGGCGTAAATAGCTGCACAGTAATTAACGACAGCTACAATTCCGATTTGGGCTCGCTTTCCGTAGCGCTCGACTTTTTGGCGCGACAAAAACAGCATCCCCGCAGGATGCTGATTCTTTCCGATATTCTGCAGAGCGGAATTGAGCCCCAGCAGCTGTATGCAGATGTTGCTCAAATTTTGGCTAGCAAGGGCGTTGATGAAATTGTTGGAATTGGCGAAACCATCTCGAAGTTCGGGCATCTGTTCCAAATGAGATCGAGCTTTTACAGTAGCACCAGCTCATTCCTTAGGGAGTTTAGTAGAAGTTTAGTGTCAAACACTTCCATACTTATCAAGGGAAGCCGTGAGTTCCAGTTCGAACGAATTTCGAGGGTGCTTGAGCAGAAAACCCACAGAACCGTTCTTGAGATTAATCTGAATGCAATGGTTCACAACCTGAACTACTTCCGAAGTTTGCTCAAGCCCAAGGTAAGAACCATGGTTATGGTGAAAGCCTTTGCCTACGGGAGCGGATCGCACGAGATTGCCAGCATGCTGCAGTTCCACCGGGTTGATTACTTAGGTGTTGCATTCGCCGACGAGGGCATTGCTTTGCGTGAGGCAGGAATAACAGTTCCAATAATTGTGCTGAACCCAGCGTACGGAAGCTACGAGCTAATGGTTGAGCACAACCTTGAACCCGAGATTTTTAACTTAACCAGCCTCGAAACATTCGCTGCTGTAGCAGCAAAAATGGGTGTTAGCGGCTATCCAATACACCTAAAAATTGACACTGGAATGCATCGCCTTGGCTTCGAGGCGACTGAGGTTGATGCGCTTGTTGAAAAGTTAACCCAGCATGATTCCGTTCACGTAAAGAGCATTTTCTCACACCTTGTTGGTTCCGATGATACAGAGCTGGATGAGTTTACCAACTGGCAAATTGAGCAATTTCAGGAAGTTTACGCAAAAATATCCGAAGCAATTGGATACTCACCATGGAAGCATATTCTCAATTCGGCAGGAATTGAACGTTTCGCGAATGCGCAGTTCGACATGGTTCGCCTTGGAATTGGACTTTACGGAGTTAGCGCAGTACATAAAGGGAGGCTCCAGAACGTGAGTATGCTGAAAACTTTTGTGGCTCAGCTGCGTGAGGTGGAGTCAGGTGAAACAGTGGGCTACAATCGAAAAGGCAAAGTTCTTATTAAATCGAGAATTGCTACAGTACCCATTGGTTACGCCGATGGCTTAAACCGTAGGTTGAGTAACGGGAACGGTTACTTTTTGGTAAACGGAACACCAGCGCCAATTATTGGCAACGTAAGCATGGATACCTGCATGGTTGATGTAACAAATGTTGAAAATGTTAGCGAAGGCGATGAGGTTGTGGTCTTTGGTGAGCAACCCACAATTATTGAGTTGGCTGAAAAGTTAGATACCATTCCCTACGAAATTCTTACCTCCATTTCTCGAAGAGTAAAAAGGATTTACATTCAGGAGTAAACTCCTTATGCTAATCCGGCTTTTTTTTAAGTAAATAAAAACCTGCTGCAAGTAGCAATGCTGCTAGTATGTAGTAAGTTAAGTGAAGGGGTGCGTAGAAATCACGTATCATTGCTATTTGAACCGTAAGCCAAATTCCAAGTACAAATCCCTGGAATATAATGAAGTAAGGAGAATGTTTGCGTTTCCTTATTGTTACTATTGCTGCCACTAAGCTAAGCACCCCGTTAAAAATGAAAAGAATAATTCCTGGAATCAGGAAGTTTGAAAAGGGTGACTTTTCCAGTATTTCCAGAGGCATTTGAATTGCTTTGCCGCTAGGGTCGTATGTTAACATTGCCCCGCCATATATTGCTCCAATGGCATTTAGCAGCAGAAGCGCTATGGCAACTCTTCTTGCTATTGTTTTAACCATATATCTATCGAATTACTTAGAATTATAAATGTAGCAAAAAATGAAATTCGAGTATTTTAAATTTTAAATAAAAAAATCATAAAAATAAATGTCATTAAATCAGGCTAATAAAGAATAATGTCTAAAAAAAATCAAAAAAAAATAAACAAAAATTACAACCCTGTGTTACTATCCCAAACAAACCACTAAAAACAAAAACAATGAAAACAAAAA
>ERZ795048.3641-NODE-3641-length-11312-cov-5.424003_pt1 | contig 11312 bp, 8 predicted proteins | sample MGYA00375132_ERZ795048 | MGnify/ENA primary metagenome ERZ795048 (study PRJEB30177, sample SAMN05720225) | activated sludge metagenome | isolation source: Anaerobic digester | place: Hong Kong | collected 2014-12-17 ...
CCTTCTTAAGTCTCAAATAAAGTGAGTCTTGAATATCAATTCTATTAGTAGTATATTCTCCTAAAAAATCAGTGAATACAGAGTCTAAATCTTGGAAACTTCCATCTGAAAGCATTTTGCTAACTAAAACTTTAGCATTATCAACACCATTTAAATTTTCTAAATTTCTTACGGTTCCCATAATTCTTTTTTGTTGTTTGATTTTCTCTAAATCATACATTTCGAAAGTTTGTCTTCCATCTTGAAGTAAAACATTTATTGTATCAACTTCAGTTTTTTCCATATTACTACCATCATTAGGAACAATTTTAACTTCATATCTTGTTGTTGCTTTTCCTTTTCCGCCAATTTCTACTTTACTTCCGTCTTTTTCTTGGATGAAAGTCTTATTCCACGCGCCGCTTTTTGCGTAGCCGCAGATTTTGTCCGTTCCTATTTTCCTGAGGTCGTAACATTTGCCGCCGGAATCTTTGAAGCGGTAGAAAAGTTTTTCGCCTGAGATCTTTTCCGGTGCTGCCGGGACGCTTACAGAGGTCCTGCCGTCAAAGTTTTTGGAATAAACCAATTGTCCAGCTTCATTGTAAATGTTAGCTTCAACAACATTAGGAATATTAATTCCTAATTTATCTCCATTAACCTTAAAATCATATTTTATAGTTGTAAACAAAGCACTTGGAATATCAGTGTAAGCATTTGAAAAAAGAACGCCTCCCATTCCATCCAAGGGTAAAGTCTGACTTTGTATATCCATATCAATGTCTAGAGCAGTAATTGTAACGTTAGCATCTTGAGCAGGATCAGTAGAACTTCCATTCAATCCAGTCTTAAACAGCAATTCAATACCATAATCATATTTTTCCTGTGAAAAAGCTTTATTGCCAACAAAAGGACTAGCCAAAGTAGCAACAATAGTAGCGGCGGTAAAAATTGACAGTCTGTTCATGATCCCTCCCTATCTGAATAAGATGTATATTTTCGTAATTTAATCGAGGAGAGTTAAAAAGTAAAGTGGAAATTTAAACAGGATACGAAACTGACATTCCGTCTTGACAATTCTAAATAAATCTGTTAAATTATAGACAGTCTAGACAGTTCATAAAAAAGGAGACACTGATGACGCACGCAATTAAAAACCACTGGCAGCTCCAGGAAGCAAAAAACAAGTTCAGCAGTCTTGTTGAATATGCGGTTAATGAATGTCCTCAGATAGTGACAAGGCACGGGAAGGATACCGTGGTAATTATTTCGATCGAAGATTACAAAAAACTTTCCGGTCACAAAACTGATCTTGTAAAATTTTTTAAGAACTCCCCGCTGGCCAGAGAAGTACTTGACATACAGAGAAGTAAAGAAAAACCCCGCGAGATCGAATTATGAAGTTTTTACTCGACACCTGCGTTATTTCCGAGCTGATAAAAAAAGCGCCGGACAAAAATGTAACTGAATGGATCTCGAAAACAGATGAAAATCTTTTATATATTTCAGTTATTACTGTCGGAGAGATCACAAAAGGGATAGAAAAGATCTCAGACAGCAATAGAAAAGCTGAACTGGTCAACTGGGTTGAACTTGACTTGAAAAAAAGATTCGAGAACAAGATCATTCCGTTCGGTATTGATGCCGCAAAAGTATGGGGAAAAGTTCAGGCTCTTTCGGAAAATTTAGGAAGAACTCTCCCGGCTATAGACGGAATTATCGCTTCGATCGGAATAGCTGACGATTTGACAGTGGTTACGCGTAATATTTCTGATATGAAAGAGAGCGGCGCGGCACTGTTCAATCCGTGGAACGGTGAATATTTTAATATTTAAGGCTTAGAACTCAAAGTAAATTTATCAGGTTGTATTTTCTGTCTTATCAGTAATCCTTCTTTTTTGGTTTTTTATACCTTTCAGATCCTTATGGCACAATACTTGCAATTTATCTAAGTGCGTAAAACTGAAAGAGGAGACTGACATGAATTTCGAGAAAATGACAGTAAAAGTGCAGGAATATCTGAACTTGGCCATGACCACCGCAAAGGAACGGAGATCGCCGGAGATCAACGGGCTGCATTTTATATTCAATGTGTTAAAAGATGAAAATATTATTACGACCCTTATTAAAAGGTCGGGCGTCGATCTGGCTATAGTGGCATCGAAGGTCGAGACTGAACTGTCGAAACTGGCTAAAGTAAATTCCGCTGCGGCTCAGTTGTACCTGTCGTCAGGATTCAACGAAATACTTGAAGCATCTTTTAAGACAGCCGGTGAGATGGGCGATGAATTTTTAAGTCTTGAACATATTTTCCTGACGGTACTGAAAGAAAAGAAAGGCTCGCTTTACAGGATTTTTGCTGATCTTAAAATAGACCACGATACGATACTTAAACTTCTGAAGTCCGTCAGAGGTAATCAGAGAGTGCAGGATTCCGACCCCGAGGCTAAATATGAAGTTCTGAAGAAATATACCCGCGACCTTAACGAACTTGCCGAGAAAGAGAAGCTCGATCCTGTTATAGGCAGGGACACGGAGATAAGAAGGGTACTTCAGATACTGACGAGAAGGACGAAGAATAATCCCGTACTTATAGGAGAACCCGGAACGGGTAAGACGGCTATTGCGGAAGGGATCGCGCACAGAATAGTCAGAAAGGACGTTCCCGAGAACCTGAAGAACAAGCGTATCATAGCTCTCGACCTTGCTGCTCTTATAGCCGGAGCGAAATTCAGGGGCGAGTTCGAGGAGAGGCTGAAGGCGGTTCTGAAGGAGGTCGAGACATCCGAAGGAAAGCTTATACTTTTCATCGACGAGCTCCACACTCTTGTCGGAGCGGGTGCGGCGGAAGGGGCGATGGACGCCTCTAACATGCTCAAACCGGCTCTCGCAAGAGGGGAGATCAAGGTCATCGGGGCGACGACAGTGTCGGAGTACCGCAAGTACATAGAAAAAGACGCGGCGTTCGAGCGCAGGTTCCAGCCTGTCATGATAGACGAGCCTTCGGTCGAGGACACGATATCGATCCTGCGCGGGATCAAGGATAAATACGAGGTCCATCACGGGGTAAGGATCTCCGACGCCGCGCTGATCACGGCTGCGAAGCTGTCCGCAAGGTACATCTCCGACAGGTTCCTGCCGGACAAGGCCATCGACCTGATAGACGAGGCCGCATCCAAGCTGAAGCTCGAGATAGAATCGCTGCCGGAAGACATCGAGATACTTCAGAGAAAGATAGTTCAGCTCGAGATAGAGAAGCAGGCGGTCGCGAAAGAGAAGGATAAAAAGTCGAAAGAAAGACTCGATGATATTAATAAGGAAATAGCTGAGCTGAAGGCTGAGGCTGATGAGCTTAAGGTGCACTGGGAGCAGGAAAAGGAGTACATTGCCGTCATCCGCGAAAATACGAAAAAACTCGACGCGCTGAAGAACGAGGAGTCGATAGCCGAAAGGAACGGAGAGCTTGAGAAAGTATCGAAACTCCGCTATCAGGAAATACCTTCGGTAAAGAAAAGGATAGACGACGCCACCGCGAAAATGGAAAGCTTCCAGTCGGGCAGAAGGATGCTCAAGGAGGAGATAGGCGAGAACGAGATAGCGGAGATAATTTCAAGATGGACGCACATTCCCGTTTCAAAGCTTCTCGAGAGCGAAAAGGAAAAACTTCTTAAGATGGAGGAACTTCTCGGTATGCGCGTAAAAGGACAGGACGAAGCTTTGAAAGTGGTCTCGGAAGCTCTCCGCAGGAACAGGGCGGGTCTCCAGGATCCGAACAGACCAATAGCCTCGTTCATATTCCTCGGCTCTACAGGCGTAGGGAAGACCGAGCTGGCAAGAGCGCTGGCCGAGTTCATGTTCGACTCCGAGAACGCGATGATAAGGATAGACATGAGCGAATATATGGAAGCGTTCTCGGTAACAAGGCTGATCGGTCCTCCGCCGGGATACGTCGGATACGACGAGGGCGGTCAGCTTACGGACGCTGTCAGAAAGAAGCCTTTCTCGATAGTACTTTTCGACGAGATCGAAAAAGCGCATCCGCAGGTGTTCAACATTCTTCTTCAGGTCCTCGACGACGGAAGGCTGACCGATAATAAGGGTCGCACGGTCAACTTCAAGAACACGATCATAATAATGACCTCCAACCTCGGATCCGATCTGTTCGCTTCGGTCGATAAAGTTACCGCAGAAAAGAAAGCCGAAGTTATCTCAATGGTCAAAAAAATGCTCAGACCGGAGTTCGTTAACAGGATAGACGACATAATCGTATTCAACAAGCTCGGAAAAGACGTGATACTTCAGATAACGGAGAGACTGCTGGCGGATGTTAATAAAAGGCTTGAGGAAAAGGATATTAAAATCGTTGTCGATGAAAAATCCAGAGAATATCTGACTGAAAAAGGTTACGATCCCGTATTCGGTGCGCGTCCTCTCAAAAGGCTGATCGAGAAAACCGTTCTCAACAATCTGTCGGTAAAGATCCTGAACGGAGACGCAGTCCCCGGAGACAGGATCGAGTTGAGCACACTGCTTTAACAAATATTTTGCGAACAAATTAAAATTTATGAATGTATAAAGCACAAATAAACACAGGAGAAAACCATGAAGATCATCAGAAATCTAATTTTCGCAGCAGTTTTTATCCTTCTCGGAGTACTACTTACGGCAAAGTTCGACTTTACCGATAAAGCGTCAGCAGTGGAAACAGGATCCTCAACCGGAGCAATGGACATTTATGATTCAAGCGAAGGTCATTCAAGGTTTGCAGTAATTGCCAGGGACGTTATGCCTTCGGTAGTTAATATTAAGATTGAAAGAAGTTTCGAATATAATTACACTTCACCTTTTGACCGTTTTTTCGAGTCAGATCCTTTCTTTAACGATTTCTTTGGAGGAAGACAGCGGCAGCAGCAGCCTAAAACCCGAAAGCAGATACAGAAAGGAGAAGGATCCGGCTTTATATATACGACCGACGGATATATTATGACAAATAATCATGTTGTCGAGAAAGCGGATAAGATAATAGTAAGGCTGCACAGTGGCGAGGAGATCGAGGCTAAGATCGTCGGGAACGATCCGGAAACAGATCTTGCCGTAATAAAAATTGATAAGAAGTTTGATGAAAACGAAATAGCAAAGCTGGGAGACTCAGATGAAATGTGGGTAGGTGACTGGGTCGTGGCAATAGGATCACCATACAGCCTTGAGAAAACAGTGACCGTAGGTGTAGTCAGTGCAAAAGACAGAGCCGGTATAGGTCTAATGAACGGACCTGTTTTTCAGGACTTCATTCAGACGGATACAGCTATTAACCCCGGCAACAGCGGAGGACCTCTGCTAAATATTAAGGGAGAGGTCATAGGTATAAACGCCGCCATTAATGCACAGGCTCAGGGAATTGGATTCGCTATCCCAATCAATATGGCCAAGAAGATATCCGCGAACCTAAAAGAAGACGGGAAAGTAAAAAGAGCATATCTTGGGATAATGCCTAAAGAGATAACTCAGGCTGAGAAGGAAGTTCTGGGACTTAAAGATGACCAGGAAGGTGTCCTTGTAGCTACCGTTGAAAAAGATACTCCTGCCGAGGAGTACGGATTCCAGGCAGATGATGTGATAATAGAAATGGAAGGAAAAAAGATCAGAACTCTTGAGCAGTTCAGATTCGATCTGGCAGCTTTTGATCCGGGAAAGAAAATCGATTTTAAAATATTAAGACAGGGAAAGGAAAAGACGCTTAAAGTGAAGCTTGGAGACCGTTCTTCAATGATAGCTTCTGAAGACAATCCGGCGGTTGAAAAAGAATCAGAAGAACTGTTAGGCTTAAAGGTTGAAAATTTAGATGATGCTTTAAGAAAAAAGTTTAATATTTCTGTTGATAATGGTGTAATTGTAACCGATATTGATGATAAGTCCGCACTGTTCGGGAAACTGCAGGCGGGAGACGTAATTAACAAGATCATAGTTTCCGGTGTTCATTTTGAAATAAAAAGCGTGGACGATCTTAAGAAAGCCGCCGCCAAAGTAAAGGACGGGAAAGACAGCTACATAGTCAAATTCGTCAGGAACGGCAGGAATGACTATGTTCTTGTAACACCTTAAGATGAAAGATATCTGCGCTTGAAAATTCAGGAGGGGTATTTGGGCGCAAGTAACTCTAATACAGGACCTGTCAGGTCGAACCAGCTTTTAGATAAATATCTTCAGGAGATCGGGGAGGAGGACCTCCTCACTCCCGAAGAGGAAACGGAACTTTCCAGAAAAATGCATGAAGAAGGTCCGGACAAGGAGAAACTGCTTGAAAAACTTGTCAGGGCTAATCTTCGATTTGTAGTCTCTGTGGCAAAACAGTATCAGAATCAGGGAATGAGCCTGATCGACCTTATTAATGAAGGTAACATGGGGCTGATTAAAGCCGCCCACAGATTTGACGAGACAAAAGGATTTAAATTTATTTCATACGCGGTCTGGTGGATCAGGCAGGCGATACTGCAGGCGCTCGCGGAGCAGTCGAGAGTCGTCAGGCTTCCCTTAAACAAGGTCGGCGCTCTGAGCAAGATCACCAGAACAATGACCAGCCTCGAGAAAAAGTTCGAGAGAGAACCGACGCCGGAAGAAATAGCCACAGTACTTGATACTACTGAGCTTGAGGTTACAGATACGCTTAAAATATCGGGTAAGCATCTATCGATCGATGCCGAATTTTCGCCGGGAGAGGACAACAGGCTTCTTGATGTGCTCAGAGAGGATAAGCTCCCTTCACCGGACAAACAGCTTTTTGACGACTCTTTAAGAGAAGAAATAGATATAGCTCTAAAATCTCTTACCGATAAAGAAAAAGAAGTGATTATGCTCTATTTCGGCATAGATCAGGATCAGGCTATGACTCTTGAAGAGATCGGGGCAAAATTCGGACTGACAAGGGAAAGAGTAAGGCAGATCAAGGAAAAAGCTATAAGACGGCTCAGGCATACTTCAAGATCAAAAGCACTCAGAGCTTATCTGGGATAAACCGGGGAGGATAATATGAGTTTCTTTACGCAGAAAAGGCAGATCGACACTGTATCGCTTATATCGGTGATAATTGCTTCGGTATTCGTTACATTCTTAAGCATGTGGCTTTATTATAACGGTAAGCTGAACAAAATGCAGTCAAGCTATGAAACAAAGGTCGAGATATTCAAAGATCAGATCGAGACTATCAAGAACAAAAATACCGACCTTCAAAAAAAACTAGATAAAGTCAGGGAAGCAATGGGACAAGACGGGGACAATGTTCCTGAACCCGCACAAGACGATACACAGAAATAATCATATTGCTAAATATTAATTCTTTTCTTAACTTTTTCAGTTATATATAATGAGGAGCGTAAGTAGATATGAAAACTCTCAGATTATTACTTTTACTGATTACGGTATTTTTAACATTTTCCGCCCAGTTCGAGATCGTCTCTGATGTTAAGGAACTCACTGGAGACATAACGGCTGCAAAATTCGGACAAAAGGATGTGAACGGGCAGTGGTGCGCAATTCTCAAGGTACACACGGACATCAAAGATCTGCAGTTCGAGGGATTCGGCTATGAGAAACACGATTACAGAGGAGAAGGCGTTTATCTTGTGTATCTTCAGCCTGAAACAAAAAGTCTGAAGTTCAAAAAGGACGGTTATATTCCTAAATCTCATACATTTCCGTTCAGGCTTAAAGGCAACACTGTTTATCAGATCGATGTTAAAGCGATCGAAGAAAAGAAGATCGAGGATATTGCGATAACGGTTCAGTCCGATCCGCCGGGCGCAGAAATATTCTTGGACGGAGTTAATAAAGGCAGAACAGAGCAGGTCACGACTTCGGTCGGCAGGCATGAGATCAGATTCGAAATGCCGGGATACGGCACAAAATCCGTAAATATTCAGGTGACCGCCGAAAATACTCTTTTTAAAGAAAGTCTTGAAAAAACAACAGAAGTTACGGTTGAGATACATTCTTCTCCTGAAGAGGCTTCAGTCTATCTGAACGATATTAAACTCGGAGAAACACCGCTCGCAACATTCTATCCTGAGGGAGAATGCAGACTGAAGGTTGTAAAGGAGAACTTTCAGGAGGTCACGGAAACTGTAAAAATTTCAAAACCGGGCCTGAAGAAAAGATACGAGCTTACAGACATCAGTGCTGTTCTTACAATAAAAACGTACGACAAAGCGAAGGTATATATAAACGGTGTTCTGTATGAAGAGCATGAAGGTATCAAGCTTTTACCGCAGCAGTGTGTAGTAAGAGTTGAAATGAGAACGGCAGAACCAGTTGAAGAAAGATTCATTTTATCCGCAAAAGAAAGCAAGGTTCTTAGGATTTACCCTGAGATCAAAGCAGGAACGGTACAGGTGGCGGTAATTCCGGATAAGGCTCAGATCGAACTTGTTTCAAAGGAAGGAGAAATATATCAAAGTACAGGAAGCAGTATTTTCAGCGATGTTCCTGAAGGATCGTACAGCCTTAGAATAACAAAACCCGGCTTCAAAACACATGAGCAAAGGGGAATAGAAATAAAGCAGAATAGCAAAGTGAATTTTAATATCACTCTCGAGGAAGGATCTGACGATGCTTTTGATTATGTTTTCGTTGAAGGCGGTACTTTTCAAAGGAACGGATTCAATGTGACCGTAAGCAGCTTTTTCATCGGTAAATACGAAGTGTCTCAGGGACAGTATGAAGAAGTTATCGGGAGTAATCCGAGCTCGATGAGAACGTGGATGAATCCAGTGGAGAACGTATCATGGTTCGACGCTCTGAAATTCTGTAACAAACTCAGCGAACTTGAAGGACTGACCAAGTGTTATAATATTGATGAAGAAAAAAACGTAAGCTGTGATTTCGATGCGGACGGATACAGGCTGCCGACAGAAGCGGAATGGGAATTCGCTGCAAAGGGAGGAGTAAAGAGCCGAGGTTACAAGTACTCCGGGAGCGACACTCTGAGCGTTGTGGGCTGGTTCGAAGGAAATTCCGGAGTAAATGAGGGAGGATGGCAGGAACCTCAGCCGATCGGCAGGAAAAGACCAAATGAACTCGGTATATACGACATGTCCGGAAATATTTGGGAAATGTGCTGGGACTGGTCTGCGGAATATCCTTTTGAAGATGTAATTGACCCGAAAGGACCTGTTGAACCGGCAGGTGGGTGGATAAGAAAGATAAGTAGAGGTGGTTCATGGAATCTGGAAGCTCAGGAATGCAGAACTGATAAAAGAAATGATTTTCTTGGTGATCTGTATGAATCAAACGGAATAACCGGATTTAGAGTGGTCAGCAGAAATCCAGCAGGGAAAATAAAAAATCTGCGTGAAGATCCTCCGGGAGGCTGGATAGAGCCTGAAAAAGAATTTCAGGCTCCGCCGGTATTTTTTTCATTTGGATTAATTGGCATAACAGAATTGCTGATCATAGTTATAGTATTGTTCTTTATAATCAAATTTATCATTAAGAAAAGAAAATAATTATTCTCCCTTAAGATCCTCCACCCACCATTCAAGTTTCTCTTCAAGTTCGGGAGAAAATCCATTCTCGTGGTATCTGATATTTCCTTCCTTATCAATAACGCAGATGTAAGGTATCCCGCTGAACCCGAATTTCTCGGCAGAATCTTCCTCGCCGAAAGCCAGCTGCATTGAGTACTTCTGCTCCTCGAAGAATTTCTTTGCGGCTTCCGGATCCTGCTCCCATACATTGACTGAAAATACCTTAAAGCCTTCAATATTCTTATCTGCGAAAGCGCTCAGGACAGGCATCGCCATTCTGCAGGGACCGCACCAGGTCGCCCAGAAATCGAGTATGACGATATTTCCTTTGAGGCTTTCAAGAGTGATCTCTTTCTTTTCGGTGTCAGTGAATTTCGATGCGGGCGCGGGTTTTGAGAATTTTGAAGCTAAGACCGCTTCTTTCCGCTTGCCGGAGTTCGCGGCATAATTAGCTTTCGTTACCCTTTCGATCTCCGGCCACTGTTTTGTTTTTTTGATCTCTTCCATATCCGGATTTCTCTCGAATGAAAAATAGTCGTCAAATCCCATCGCTGCAGCTTTCTGAAGAGCCGAGACAGCTTTTTTAGTCTCGTTCTGTTTGCAGTACAGCATTCCTGAATACGCATATCTGTCCTTTTCATCCAGGTCCTCGGCTTTCGTCATGATAAAATCCTGCGCCTCTTCATATTTTTCCAATTCCTGAAGCTTATAAAATACGCTGAGAGCTGAGTATGTATTCAGATCCTTTTCACTCATCTCAGCCTGGCGGGACTTTATGCTGCTGTAAAAATGTTCCTGCGCTTTATCGTACTGCCCTGAGGCCGTATATACTTCGGCTAGGATGTCGTCATTCGCCCATGCTTCCTTATTTTCTGCGGCTTTCAGGGCAAAGTTCTCAGCTTCGGGATCGTTCTTATACATCAGATATCTGAAATAAACAACCGACTGCACTTCATCCGCCGTCTTGAAATTCTTGAATTTTTCGAAATGTTTCTCATCATCGGGCAGTATGTCCTTCAGTTTACCGCTGTATTCGCTTTCTCTAACGAAAAGGTACTGCATATAGTTCACCGTGAGCATCCTGTAGCCGTATTCCCATTCGGGATCGATATCAATGACCTTCCTCGCCACCGTTATGACTTCAGCCTTATCTTCCAGGAGTCTTCCGTACAGATAGAGAGTATTTTTATCTCCGGGGTTCATGTCGGCGTTTTCCTTCAATAGCTTTACAGTTTTTTCAGGTTCAAGCTGATACATTATCGAAGTCGCGTTCCTGAGGGCATCTATATCTCCGGAATGTTTGTAGAAATCTGTACAGTACTCGAACAGCTTTGCAGGATCGCCCTGATGCAGTTTCATTCCCTCCATGAATTTGTCGTGCGTGTAATTTTCAGGTTTATTACTGCAGGCCGAGATCAGCAGCAGAACCGCGGCGCTGAAACAAACGAGAATCAGTTTTTTCATTTTATCCTCCGTATAATTTTATTGTCAGTTTCGAAATATCTGTTAATTCCTTCCGTGTCAGAGAATTCGAGCGCCGCCGACTCAAGATAGAAGTCTTTGAATTTTGAAGCGGGGTTGTAGAGCTTGTCGCCGGATAAAGGGATCCCGAGATCGGCGAGCATTACGCGTATCTGATGGGTTCGTCCGGTGATGAGATGGATCAGTGCGTAATATTGTTCATGGCTGCCGGGCGCCGGTTCAAATTTGATTATCTCCAGAAAAGACGGAGCGCCTCCGCTTTTTACGATGCGGCTTTTACCGTTTATGGTCTTAAGATAGCGTTTGTGCGTACCTGTCAGGCCGGCCGGTTCCGAT
>ERZ795048.3642-NODE-3642-length-11306-cov-33.929340_pt1 | contig 11306 bp, 10 predicted proteins | sample MGYA00375132_ERZ795048 | MGnify/ENA primary metagenome ERZ795048 (study PRJEB30177, sample SAMN05720225) | activated sludge metagenome | isolation source: Anaerobic digester | place: Hong Kong | collected 2014-12-17 ...
TATCAGTTACAATTCTCCTGACGCGCTTTGTTTCGCGGAGCATAAGATCAGCGTTGTCCATATTTGTTTTGTAGACTATAACATTCCAGTAATCAACTATGACACCTACAACAACCAGCGAAAGATTATAGATTATGGAGTCCTTCTGCATCTTTGATGCGTTGCTGAGTATCTCCTTCTGCTTCCGGTCATTATAGCCGAATGCATTTTTCAGAAGCTCCTGCTCGATAGAGGCAAAAACAACCGGGTTGTGATACTCATTCGAACCTGAACCGTAATCAGTTGATGAGAAAGTATGTTTAACTCCTGCCGCAACAGTTGTGCCTGAGGAAAAAGATTTAGCAAGTGAAGCGGAACCATAGGTTTCTCTCACACTTTTACCATATTTACTCTGCATCGCATCAGGATAGTCTGTTGAGGATATCCCACCCTCGGCATTGAAGTATGCCGAGTACTTTGACAGGAATTTCTGGTAGTCCGTATCTGTCATCGCCACATCATATTTTCCGGAAAGAATATCATGGTTGCTTTCAATTGCTTTCTTTATTGCTTCTGAAATTGTTATGCGGTAACCGCCGATGATTACAGCCGCTTCGTCAGCAAGCTCAATCTCGATTGGCTTTGATGATTTGCTGTCATTATTATCCTGTGCTGATGCTGATGATAGTATCACGGTGATGGCCGCTATTGATATCAGTGTATAAATTTTTACTTTCAAGTTATCCCTCCGGATTATTTTCTATAGTTATTTAAGGTTGAGACTGTCGCTCATCTCTTTTATAATTATATCAAGACGTTCTTTTTTATCATTATCAAAAACCGGCACAGGGAGTTCTTTACCTGCCGGTTTAAGCGCTTTGAATGAAAGCTCGGTTATAAATTTATATAGTTTTTCTTTTTTATTGCTGTATAAAGAGTGATAAACACTGGTATCTTTCAGGAAATCCTCACCATGAGCAAAATCATTAATGAATGCCACAATATTGAGTGAAAACATCATTGTATCGGAAATTTCGAAGATCCCTTTACTTACGCCGTCTTTGATTATGCTTTCAAATATTAAAAGACGCGGCATCATATAGTTTTTTACGAATTCATGGAGAAGCCCCTGACCCTCAGCCATCTCCCTGGCAAATATCCGGTGCAGTTCGTCATCATGAGTATCCATGTTTATGCCAACCATTATATATAGTGCCGCACAGAGTTTAATATCAGGAGCCGGGTTCCAGGAATTGATCTCTTCTGTCAGCTGCCTGGAAAATTCCGTGGCCATATCGCCCACAGTATTATGAAAGATGCTTCTGTACAGGTTCTCCTTGCTCTCAAAATGGTAATGGAGGAGTGCCTGGTTGACACCTGCAATAGCTGCAATTGAGCTCATCCTGGCTCCATTGAAGCCTTTATTGGCGAATTCTGTTTTTGCAGCTCTGAGGATTTTCAGCTTTGTTTCGTCGCCTTCTCTTGAATGTTTTAGCATTATATTATCCTGTATGTAAATTAACCGGTTAATTAAATTAAATAGTCAATTTAATTAATACCTGTTGTTGTCAATATTTTTTTGCGATTTTTCGATTTATTCTCTTTTAAAGAGCAATATCTGATTATTTAAGTATAATAAAAGATGGACATATTTCCTGAAATAAATTAACCAATTCTCTAAAGATGGAATTGATATATACCGTTAATTAATCAAGAAGTCTGTTAAAAGAGCATATATTCAGTCTGGAAGAAGAGTTAATCATGTTTGAAGTAATAGATAATGAAACGGAAAGGATTTTCACTGTAAAAAACGACGAACTTCAGTTTATGAATATTCTCGAAGAGAGGATCTTAGACTTTGTTAAGAAAGATCAGCGTGATGTTATCCTTGATCTTGAAAATCTTCTCCATTTCGACTCAGTGGCACTTGCGGCATTGATCAGAATCAAAAGAAAGCTTACCTCAATGGAAAGAAGTTTTAAACTGATTAATTATAACCAGACGATCCTCCGTGTCATTGAACTCTCCGGACTGGATGAATTTCTCCTGGAGTAACCCCTCTTTTTTTACCACGCGCATCTGATTTTCTGCATATTTATTTTAATAAAAAAAGTTGATTTGAAACCGACTCTGTTTTTGCATTACTTACAATTAATAACCGGAGAATAATATGAAACCATTAAATAAAAACAACATAATAAACCGTAAAGGCCCGGTTGTCCTTGTTATCATGGACGGCATGGGTATAGGTAAAGAGAATGAGGGTAACGCTTTTTTTCTCGCGCGGACCCCTAATCTTGACAGGCTCATGAAAAACTGTCCGTACACAACACTTAAGGCTCATGGCACTGCAGTGGGCCTCCCCAGCGATGCGGATATGGGTAATTCCGAAGTGGGCCATAATGCTCTCGGTGCAGGGAGGATTTTTGACCAGGGAGCCAAGCTTGTGTCAAATGCCATAGAGTCCGGGGAGGTCTTTACAACTTCTGTCTGGAAGGAGCTTATTGAAAAGCCTGTAAAATCGGGTAATACAATGCATTTTATCGGGCTCCTCTCTGACGGGAATGTCCACTCGCATATTAATCATCTCTTCAGCATAATTGAAAAAGCCGCGTCTGAGGGTGTAAAGAAACTTATGGTGCATATACTCCTTGACGGAAGGGATGTCCCTGAAACATCGGCAAACCTCTACATTGATCAGCTTGAGGGTTTCCTGAAAAAAATTACTGAACAGGGGATGAACTACCGCATAGCTTCAGGCGGCGGCCGTATGGTCACAACAATGGACAGGTACGAGGCTGACTGGAGCATCGTAAAACGGGGATGGGACGCCCATGTGCTGGGTAAGGCAAGGCCTTTCAGGTCCGCAATGGAAGCCCTTGAGGCATTCAGAAAAGAGGAGCCCGGGATAATTGATCAGTATCTCCCTGCTTTTACCGTTGTTGATGATAAAGGCCCCGTCGGTACAATTGAAGACGGCGACTCTGTGATTCTTTTTAATTTCAGGGGTGACAGGGCAATTGAGCTTACAAAAGCTTTTGAAATGAAGGAGTTTAAATTTTTCGACAGGGAGAGGATCCCCTCTGTGGTTTTCGCCGGCATGATGCAGTATGATGGAGATCTGAAGATACCGGCGAAGTTCCTGGTCAATCCGCCAAGAATCGATAATACTGTCAGTGAATACCTTGTGGCTTCCGGTGTGAGGCAGTATGCCATATCTGAAACACAGAAGTTCGGCCATGTAACATATTTCTGGAATGGAAACAGGACAGAGAAATTCGATGAAGCATCTGAGACTTATTTTGAAGTCCCCTCTGACAGAGTTGAATTCAATGAGCGGCCCTGGATGAAGGGAGCTGAAATTACTGATAAAGTTATTGAAACTATTGAAGCCGGCGGGTATGATTTCATAAGGCTCAACTATCCCAATGGCGACATGGTGGGGCACACCGGTGATCTTGAAGCTGCAATTATAGCTGCAGAAACTGTGGATATCTGTCTGAAGCGTTTACTTGAGGCAGTTGAGAAGAGCGGAGGGATCGCTTTTATCACTGCTGATCACGGGAACCTTGATGAGATGTTCGAACTTGACGCGAAGACCGGCGCATTTCAGAAAGATAAGTCAACAGGGAGGCTGAAGAGTAAGACTGCACACACGCTGAATCCTGTCCCTGTGATTATATATGATCCGGAATTTAAAGGGGAGTATGAGATCGATCCCGGAGTGAAAAATCCGGGTCTGGGAAATGTGGCTGCAACTCTCCTGAATCTCATGGGATTTGACGCGCCGGAGAGTTATCTCCCGTCAATACTTAAGCTGAAAAGATAAAGCTCTGAGGGTACCCCTTTTTTCTGAAAGGAAACTCCCAGCCGATAAAAATTTAGTAATTCATAAATTTATATCGGCTTCCCCCGTAATAAAGGGGGATTAGAAATTGTTCAGATACTTTTATGTGAAAAAAATGTTTAATAACCCCTTCAAGGGGGTGGCGGCTATAGATTTTTTCAGACGATTTTTTTCTATCGCCGGGGGAGAAATTCAGTAATCATTTCCTGATTTACTTAATATATTTTGTCAATGCATTCCCTGATGCTTTTTATATCATCCCGCTTAAACAGGGGCAGCTTCGTTGCAAACTCTCTGTCAGAGACAACCATGACAATATTGCTGTCAGTTTCAAAGAGCGGAGTCTCCACAGAATCTCCAATGACCTCAACTTTACGGGTTTCCCCCTCCTTGAATCCTTCGATAATAATAATATCATAATCGCTGAAATACTTCTCTGCAAGTGTGAGCGGTGTCTCATCCTCGGTTATATCAGCCATTAGCGCGATCTTCCTCCCGTTGGTTATGAGAGCGGAATGCACCCCTGCTGACCTGTACCTGTGTGTGTCCTTCCCTTCGCGGTCTACTTCAAAGTCATGCCTCATGCTTTTGATCACAGAGACTTTTTTACCTTCTGAAATATACTCTCCGGCAAGCCGTTCAATAAGGGTGGTTTTACCTGAGCCGGATCTCCCTGTGATTGTTATGATTTTCTGTTCTGTCATAATAAACTCCATGACAATACTGACCCGCACCGCAAAGATCTGCAATAAGAAAAATCCTTGAATTTTTTATATATGCTGATTTAAGCAGAGTGAGGTCTGATATGGAAAATAATAAACTGAAGTGTGCCATAATTGCAGGGGGTAAGAGCGGAAGGTTCGGAAGCGACAAATCCCTCTACTCTTACGAAGGGAAAACTCTGATAGAGCATGTGCGTGATGCCATCTCCCCTGTTTTCGATGATATAGTGATAATTGCAAATGACTCCGGAAAATTCAGCTTTCTTAATCTGCCGGTCATCCCTGACATAATTCCCGGTCTCGGCCCCATAGGGGGAATTTATACCGCTGTGCAGAAACTTGATTCGGAGAGAATATTTATCTTCCCCTGTGATATGCCTTTCCTTAATACGGAATTCATCAGGTATATGACCGACATCCCTGACATTTATGATATAGTGGTGCCCGCAATCAGCGGTTATTATCAGCCGCTTCATGCGATTTACTCCAAAAACTGCATAACCGCGATAAAAAAAAATATTGATGCCGAAGATTACAGGATGAGCGGATTCTTCGAAGGGCATAATATAAGAGTGGTGAATGAAGAGGAGATAGGTTTTTATGATGACCCGGATAAAATGTTCAGAAATGTAAATTTCCGGGAGGACATTGAAGGGGATATACATTGAAAACCGATATTTCGCAGAATTTTAGGGAAGTCTCAATAACTGCATCTTTAAGGGGTTAAAGGGGCGCCAGCCCCTTTATAAGCCCCGCAGGGCTCCCTGCGGTCATAAAAACGGAGTTTTTCTGACCCCCCTTTACTATTGTGTTAAATAATCAAAAATAAAGGATTTTTCCGGAATATTTTCTTTACATATATGTATACGGGTAATGCTTGTAGCGGTATAAGAGAAACCGGATTACAGAGACACTAAATTAATAATACCAGAACTCCTGTAATACTTTAAACTGCTACTGATTCGGATGGTATATGAATTCTAAAGAAATATCGTTAATAGATGAAGAAAATTACAGGCCCAGGGAGGAGTGCGGGATTTTCGGCATTTACGGAAATCCCTTTGCTGCGAACCTCACATATCTCGGCCTCTACTCATTGCAGCACAGGGGGCAGGAATCCGCAGGGATAGCCTCGTCTGACGGGGAGCATATTTTCAGGTATGCCGGCATGGGTGAGGTGAATGATGTATTCTCGCAGGAACATATAGACAATCTCCCGGGTAAAATGGCAATAGGGCATAACAGGTATTCCACAACCGGCTCATCATACCTGCGCAATGCCCAGCCCTTCAGGGCATCTTCAATATTAGGGCCCATTGTGCTGGCGCATAACGGCAACCTTACGAACGCCGGTTCAGTGAGGCATGACCTTGAGAAACAGGGACAGATTTTCCAGACAACCATCGACTCCGAAGTTATTGTTCACCTCATGGCAAAGTCGGGAGAGCGGGATTTCCAGACAGCGCTAATAGCGTCCCTGCGGCAGGTCAGGGGGGCGTACTCCCTGCTGGTAATGAACAGGGATAAAATATACGCAGTGCGGGATCCCTACGGGTTCAGGCCCCTGGCCCTCGGTAAAATTGAGGATGCCTGGGTTGTGGCTTCTGAAACATGCGCCTTTGATATTATCGGCGCTAAATATGAACGCGATGTTAAACCCGGTGAACTTCTGGAGATATCTGAAAGCGGTGTAAAATCATTTTTCCCCTTTGATAAAAGCGAGGAATCGCTCTGCGTTTTCGAATACATATATTTTTCAAGGCCTGACAGCAGAATTTTCGGTGATTCAGTTTATAATATGAGAATAGAATTAGGGAGGATGCTTGCAAGGCAGTCACCGGCTGAGGCTGATATTGTTGTCCCGATACCTGATTCATCGAACTGTGCCGCGCTCGGTTACGCCAAGGAATCCGGGATACCTTTTGAGCTTGCAATGATCCGGAGCCATTATATCGGGAGAACATTTATTGAGCCTACACAGAAGATCCGTGACCTTGGCGCAAAACTTAAATTTAATGTCGTGGAATCGGTTGTAAAAGGGAAACGTATTGTGGTTGTTGATGATTCAATCATGCGCGGCACCACCATGCGCAAGATCATAAAGATGTTCCGGAATGCCGGTGCAGCGGAAATTCATGTAAGGATATCCGCTCCTCCCACAATATTCCCCTGTTATTACGGCATAGATATACCCACGCGGAGCGAACTAATTGCCGCAACGCACACCATAGAAGAGATACGGAAATATCTGCGGGTTGATTCAATAAGCTATCTTACAATTGAAACCATGCTTGGCGCTGTGAACAGACCTGAAAAGAAATTCTGCACAGCCTGTTTTGACGGGAAATACCCCTGCAGTTTTGACGCAGTTGATGAGAGTGAAGATAGTCAGAAGTATCTTTTTGAAGAGGGGAACGGGGAATACTACTGAGAAGGCTGAGAATATAAAGCTAAACCTGTTCAGGCTCTTTAAAAGGAGTAAAATCACTCCTCGCTTATAATCGGACTAAAAATACTTGACGTTTTTTGCTCCCTGTTGTTTCTGGTTTTCACCGATACAGGTCACTAGTTCAATTGGTAGAGCATCGGTCTCCAAAACCGAGTGTTGGGGGTTCGAGTCCCTCGTGGCCTGCATACAAGCCGTCCCTTAAAGGCGGCTTTTTTTATTTCAGGAATAATTTATGGGCGCTGAAATATTAACTCTTTTCCTCATATTCCTTGCCAGGGTAGTGGATGTATCCATCGGCACTCTCCGCATTATACTTATGTCCAGGGGGTATAGAAATCTCGCCCCTGTCCTCGGTTTTTTTGAAATTCTCATATGGATAACGGCCATAGGGCAGGTGATGAAAAACCTGAATGGTTTTTACAGTTATATCTTCTACGCCGCAGGTTTTGCCACAGGAACTTTTATCGGCATGAAGCTGGATTCATTAATTTCAATCGGGTATCAGTCCCTCAGGATTATCACAACAGAAAAAGTAACAGCTCTCCCGCTGACCCTCCGCGAAGAGGGGTTCGGTATAACAACAATAACCGGCCGAGGTTTAAAGGGTGAGGTTTTACTGATATTCACAACTGTGCCGAGATCAAAAGTGAAACATGTAATGGAGATAGTGGAGGAGCTTGAACCTAAATCATTTATCACTATTGAGGATGTAAGAGCTTACAAATCTGGATATGTCGCACAGCCCGGTTTTTCGGAAAGGTTCAGCCGCGGCGTAAACAAGAGAAAATAATCATAACGGGAAAACCATGAAAATCAGAACAGCGTTAATACTTTTTACGGCGATGTTATTATACGGTCAGCTCTATGGAAAAGAAAGTCCGGCGAGCGGAGCATACTTAAAAAAAAGGGACGCTGTAATTGCAAAATTTAACGGTATTAAACCTGCAGTTTTTTCCCAGTGGGCCCCCGGTGTTAAAACACGGATAAATACAACAGAGAAGGTTGCTGCCCTCACTCTTGACGCATGCGGCGGAAGAAAGGGGAACGGTTACGATAAAGAGCTTATAGATTTTCTCCGGGAAAATAAGATTCCTGCGTCTCTCTTCATGACAGCATTATGGATTGACGCTAACAGGGAACTGTCAGTTGAACTTTCACGGGACCCCCTTTTTGAGATCGAAAATCACGGATACAGGCACAAACCTGCGTCTGTGAACGGCAGGTTAATATACGGCAAGAGGGGGACAAAAACACCGGGAGATCTTTTTGATGAAATTGAACTTAACGCTGAAAAAATTCAGGCGCTCACAGGGAAGAGGCCGCTCTTCTACCGTCCGGGTACAGCGTATTTTGATGATGTGGCGGTGAAGCTCTGCCGTGACCTTAATCATATTCCGATGAATTTTTCAGTGATATCAGGAGATGCCGCGGGCTTTTCTGCGGCGAGGATAGAGCGGAGAATACTTTCGCAGGTGAAGCCCGGCTCTGTGATTATCGCTCACATGAACCATCCCGGTAATAGACTTTGCCCTGCCATGAAAAGGAGCCTGCTTAAATTGAAAGCTGAGGGCTACAGGTTTGTTAAACTTTCTGAGTATAAGGAGAGGCTGAAGTAGAGGCTACTCCTCAATCAGCGAGTCAGCGTACTCCGCAATAGCAAGGCACGATGTAAGCCCCGGTGATTCAATCCCTATGAGGTTAATGAAATTTTTCATCCCGCCGGCAGTTTCATTCGTAATAATAAAATCCCTGAACTTTTCCCCCGGTTTCTGAAGTTTCGGCCTTATACCGCAATCATAGGGATATAAATCAGAAACGTCAGTCTTCATGAAAGTAGAGACAGAGTAGAGAAACTCCCCCCTGTATTTTTCATTCATCGAGTAGTCAGCATTATTATTATCGAGGTAATAAGCGTTGGGGCCGAAGGACACGCTTCCGTCAGTGAAGAGCCTGTTGTGTATTCCGAGGGACTTCCCGTCAGGAGATGGTACAGGATAAATCAGCAGGTTCATCTTTTTAACATTATCTGACTTGTAGTATTCACCTTTGCAGAAGGTGAGCCTGTAGTTCATTGCGTCAATGTCGAAACCGGCAGACTCCGCAACCCTGTCAGAGAATAATCCCGCGCAGTTGAACACAATGTCTGCCATGATTGAATCACCGGAAACTGTTGTGACCTTGTATCCTTCACCGTTCTTTACAATACGTGAAACTTCCGACCTGTAGGAGAAGAGCGCGCCGTTATCTTTAGCGATGGTCTCAAGCCTCTTCATCAGTTCATATGAATTCATGATCCCTGCAGCGGGAATATGTACACCCGCAACAGCGCGGACCTGGGGCTCGGCTTTCTCTATCTCGGCTCCCTGCGCGATGCGGAGACCAGGCACACCGTTTGCAATACCGTTTTTATACAGTCTTTCGATCTCAGGAATTTCCTCTTCCGATGATGCAATGATATATTTCCCGCACCTGCTGTGTGCTATATCATTTTCCTTCATGAAGCTGTAGAGGAGTTCATTTCCGCGAAGGCAGAGCTGCGCTTTAAGGCTCCCCTGAGGGTAGTATATGCCGGAGTGTACAGTTTCACTGTTTCTGCTGCTTGTGTGCCTTCCGAAAGATTCCTCGGTCTCCAGTACAACAACAGAATATTCTGCGGAGAGCCGGGCAGCCAGGGCAAGTCCAACAGCCCCGGCTCCAATGATGACTATATCAGTGTGGTCCATTTATAATTATTTTTCAAAGGGGAATTTATACTCTGTTAGGCCGCATTCATCCCTCATGAGGATCATCTCTCTCTGAAGTTCCTCGCCAACAGGGACACCTTTCCCCTGTCTCTCGAGCCATGCAAGGTGTTCCTTCTCCCCTGCTGTGTAGATCCTTTCAGCGCCCGGCATTTTATCTGAATTGCGGAGCTGGCGCAGAATGTCTCCTGATATCTTTTTGAATTCCTCAACTTCGGTGAAGTGTGAAATGTTTATTGCCATGAAGAAGTGTCCAAGCTTATACGGAACCTTTTTCCCGTTTTCAAAACCTGAAAGCATCTTGAGGTAACTTCCGCCCTGCAGCGCTGCTGATAAAATCTCAACTACAGTTGCGTATCCGTAACCCTTGAAGCCTGCTCCATCCTCACCTATACCGCCAAGAGGAGTAAGTGCTGCAGTGCCTTTAATCAGATCGTTCAATGCCGAAACCGGGTCAGTTGTTGATTTTCCGTTTCTGTCAATAACCCAGCCTTCAGGCATCCTCTTCCCTGTGCGTGCATAAACCTCGATCTTCCCGCGCTGGCTCACTGATGTGGCACAGTCCAGCACGAAGGGGAACTCTTCGTCAGAGGGGATCCCGAAAACAAGGGGGTTGGTGCCAAGCATATTCTCAATGCCGAATGTTGGAGCAATTGATGGCCTTGCGTTTGTGCCTGTTATCCCTATCATACCTTTCTGTGCTGCCATGAGAGCGTAGTAACCCGCGATGCCGTAATGGGTTGAATTACGCACTGCAGTCATGCCGAGACCGTATTTTTCAGCCTTCTCCATTGCCATTGACATAGCGCGTTTAGCAATGACATGACCCATGCCGTTGTGTCCGTCAATAACAGCAGTTGCCGGGCTCTCCCTTACAATTTCGAAATCAGTTACAGGGAGCTGTATCCCTTCTTTGATTCTATCGTAGTATATCGGCTTCATCCTGTTGAGGCCGTGGGAGTCTATACCGCGTTTATCCGATTCAATAAGTACGTCCGCAGAAACTTCAGCGTCCTTTTCCGGAACTCCAATCTTTATGAAAACATCCCTCATGAAATTTCTCACAAGGTCAAAATCAAGCCATACTAAATTCTCTTCCATCTGTTGCTCCTTTTATTTTCGGGGGATCTGCCGGAGCCCATCCGGCAGCAGAATTTACTCTGTTATAAACGTCTGTTATATGTCAAGAATCTCTTGTGAAAAACTATCTGTTAGCAACTGCATAACACAAGGCTCTCGGTTTACTGCCCTGTCATTTCGAACCCCAATCAATTCTTCGGGTGAGAAATCTAAATAGTAAAAGTTTATTTGAGTTAGGCGTTTTTTTTAACATTTATTATGAGAAAATGTCATTGCGAGGAGCTTAAGCGACGAAGCAATCTGTTCCTGACAGAGAATATTCAGTATTAACCGGTATTGTTTCTATCCTTAACAGATTGCCGCACTCCCTCCGGTCGTTCGCAATATACGATGACATTGCTTCTATATCGATTCTGAAATTTTACAGCTCACCTATCTCTTCCCCAGCTTAACCATAAAACTCCCTGCCAGTGACAGTATGAAAAACA
>ERZ795048.3643-NODE-3643-length-11305-cov-4.318578_pt1 | contig 11305 bp, 10 predicted proteins | sample MGYA00375132_ERZ795048 | MGnify/ENA primary metagenome ERZ795048 (study PRJEB30177, sample SAMN05720225) | activated sludge metagenome | isolation source: Anaerobic digester | place: Hong Kong | collected 2014-12-17 ...
CATTCTTCCGTAATGTGAATGATGTACGTCTCTTACTTCGAATTTTGCATGTTCTCTTTTTAAACCTCCGGGTCCTATGGCAGAAAGTCTTCTTTTATGTGTAAGTTCAGAAAGAGGATTAATCTGATCCATAAACTGTGAAAGCTGAGAAGTTGCAAAAAACTGATGAAACGCTGTCATAATAGCTCTTGAATTTATAAGAGTCTGCGGATTTACTTTGTTTAACTGCTGTGCCATAGCTATTTTTTCAGGTATATGCTGAAGCATTTTTGTATATGCTTTTTCGAATTCAATCTGCATTAATTCCCCTACTGCCCTTACTCTTTTGTTTCCGAGATGGTCTCTTGTATCAAGAAATTCGGGATTTTCTTCTATTTCAAGAAGATGTCTTGCAGAAAGTATTATATCTTTTTTATCTATACATTTAAGATTTACCGGATAAGTAAGTGTATCAAGTTCTTCTTCAGTTAATTCTCTTTTTTCAACATCTTTCAGATATCTCTTATAGACATCATTAAGTCTGCTCTGAACTTTTTGTCTTCCTATATCCGAAAAATCAAATTTATCTTCTGAAAAATACATTGAATCTATTTCTTCTTTTGCTTTCTGACCTCTCGGAATTTCCGTAGGTTTCAGTTTTATAAACATTTCTTTATATGCTTCAAGTGAAGTTATTGCACCGTCTTTTTCATATCTCTTCTTCATTTTATCGAGTGTTATCTGAGCTATTTTGTGTGCAATTCTTACTTCTCTGATATCATATTTTTCAAGTAATTCTTTTACCTCTGAAAGTTTCATTCCTCTTACTGTTGTTCTTGAAGGAGTGAATTCTTCAAGTTCAGAAAAATGAAGGTCATCCAGTACGGTACAGTCAAGATTTGATTCAATTTCAAGTTCATCTTCAAGATCCACTTTTGCAGGAAAAAGATCAAGTATATCAAGATCGTTTTCATAACCTATGGCTTTCATGAAAAGGAAAAAGTTAAATTTTCTTTTTCTGTCTATTCTTATCTGCAGTACTTCTTTTCCGGGATTAGGATTATAAATTATTTCAAGCCATGCTCCCTTTACAGGCAAAAAGTGAGCTATAAATAGCTCTTTGTTAGAATCTTTTTCTTCTTCTTTTACAAAATAAATACCCGGTGATCTTACTAACTGATTAACTACAACTCTTTCTGCACCGTTAATGATAAATATACCCCTATCTGTCATATAAGGCACATTTGAAAGGAAAACATCATCCTTTTCAATCGTTTCTCCTGTAGAAGTGTCGGTTATCTGAACTTTTAAAAAAGCTCTTCCGGCATAAGTAAGGTTCTTAGATTTACATTCTTCTTCCGAAATTTTCGGATCCTCATATTTAAGCCCTGTAAAATCAACTATTATATCTTTTGATTTTTTCCCTGTGCTTTTAAGAGGAACTGTTATCGGCATGTGCTTCTTTACAGTGTCTATTAAACCGGACTCAAGAAATTCTTCGAAAGACTTTTTCTGTATTCTGATTAAATCATCGTACATGGAAAAATCTTCATGAACTTTTCCGAAAAAATCTCTCTGCCTTCTTCCCACCTTGATGGTGCGGGTGTTCACATGAATCACCTCGACTTTTTTTAAAAATATAGTTATTGATTATTTTTTACAAAACGAAGCCGCATCAAACCGATTAGTCTGATGCGGATTCAATTTTACCATTTATTTCTGAAAATTTTATTAAGAAATTACGTCGATTGTTCAAAATATTAACTTATTTTAGTTCTACGTCTGCTCCGGCTTCTGTTAATTTCTTTTTCATTTCGTCTGCTTCTGCTTTAGGTGCTGATTCTTTTACTTTTGCATCAGGTGATCCTGCTTTTTCAACTAAGTCTTTAGCTTCTTTTAAACCAAGACCTGTGATTTCTCTAACAACTTTTATAACAGCTATTTTGTTTGCACCGAAGCTTTTTAATACAACATCAAAATCTGTTTTTTCTTCTTCTGCTGCTGCTGCTGCTGGTGCTGCTGCCACTGCTACAGGTGCTGCTGCTGATACTCCAAATTCTTCTTCTAAAGCTTTTACTAATTCTGCTAAATCTGCTACTGTCATTTCTTTAATTGCCTGAATTAATTCTTCTCTTGTCATTTAAATACACCTCCAAATAAAATTATTGTTCTGATTTTTTGTCTTTAATTGCATTTAAAACGTATAACGGTTTTTTAACTGTTCCCGCAAGAACATTAACAAATCCTGCAATAGGAGCGTTTAGAACGTTTAAGAACATAGCAATAAGATCCTGTTTGGAAGGAAGTTTTGCAAGTTCTTTTGCCTGCTCGGCATCAAACAGTTTACCTTCAAGAACTCCGCCTTTTATTGCCGGAAGATCTTTGTGTTTTTTTGAAAATTCGGTAAGTATTTTCAGTGCTTCAACAGGATCTCCGTCTTTTATATATAACACACCTGTGTTATATTCCAAAAAGTGTTCGTATTCTTCAGGATTTAATTCAGCCTGTTTTAAAGCTGTTTTTAAAAGAGAGTTTCTTGTAACTTCATAAACAGCTCCTTCACCGTAAGCTTTAAATAATTCCATTCTTAATTCATCAGTATGAGCAACCGGCATACCTTTGAAATCAGTGAATACTAATAAAGGAGAAGTTGTAAAAGCTTCTTTAAATTCATTAACTATAACTTCTTTTTCTGCTCTTGTAAGCATCAATACACCTCCCAAAAAAAATTTTCCGCGACACTATAAAGGCGCGGAAAAACTTAGAAACATATCACTATAAAATTATAATGACAGTCTCAGTGTCCACACCTCGACAGGCGAATTCTTTAATCTCCTAATATGAGGAAAACCTGTTGTCTTAGGTATAGCTATTTCTATTAACATTTCAACAAGAGGTATTATACTATATTCATACCTGTGCTGTCAAGTTTAACACCTGGTCCCATTGTTGAAGCTGTTACTATTTTTTTGATAAATTTACCTTTTGAATTAGCCGGTTTTAGTTTGCTTAACTGTTCAACACCGGAAATAATATTTTCTTTAAGTTTTTCTGTATCAAATGATTTTTTACCAACCGGGAAGTGAACATTACCTGTTTTATCATTTCTTACTTCTATTCTACCTGCTTTAAATTCTTTAACAGCAGAAGCTACATCAGGAGTAACAGTTCCTGCTTTAGGAGAAGGCATTAATCCTCTTGGTCCTAAAACTTTACCGAGTTTACCTACTACTCTCATCATATCCGGAGTGGCAATAGCAACATCAAAATCTGTCCATCCTTCGTTTAAAATTTTATCAGCAAGATCGTCTGAACCTACAAAATCTGCTCCTGCATTTTTTGCTTCCTCAACTTTTTCACCTGTTGCGAAAACAGCTACTCTAACTGTTTTACCTGTTCCGTGAGGTAAAGCTATTGTACTTCTTACGTTCTGATCACTTTTTGTTGCATCGATACCTATCTGAACATGTATTTCAATTGTTTCGTCAAATTTTGCATAAGATGCTTTTTTTACTAATTCGATAGCTTCTTCTATTGTATAATCTTTTGATTTATCAACAAGTTTTCTAGCTTCGATATATTTTTTTCCTCTAGCCATTTAAATTACCTCCTCTTAACCTTCGATTACTTCGATACCCATGTTTCTTGCGGTACCTTCAATAATTTTCATCGCAGCATCAATTGTTTTTGCGTTTAAATCCTGCATTTTTGTTTCAGCAATTTCTTTTACCTGTGATTTTGTAATTTTAGCTACAATTTCTTTACCAGGATTGTGAGCTGCTGATTTAAGATTAAGAGTTTTTTTGATCAAAAATGAAGCCGGCGGAGTTTTAACAACAAAAGAAAATGATCTGTCTTCGTATACTGATATTTCTACAGGTAATACATATCCGCTTTGTCTGCTGTAGCAGCGTTGAATTTCTTACAGAATTCCATAAGGTTAACACCATGCTGACCAAGTGCAGGTCCTACAGGTGGCGCCGGAGTTGCCTTTGCTGCTTCTAACTGTAGTTTTACAACTCTAACTAACTTTTTAGCCATTTAAATTACCTCCTCGTGGTTTTATCGGGAATTCCCTCCCACTTTTTCCTGTTTATATTATATCTTTTTGTTAAAATTTATAATAAAATTCAGTAAAAAGTATGTTTCTTTATATGAAAATAAAGAAACTAATCAATTATTTTTTCTATATCAGAAAGTGATACTTCCACTTTAGTTTCTCTTCCGAAAATAGTTACAGCAATTTTTACTTCCTGCTTTGCTTTATCTATTTCCATAATTCTTCCGTTAAAGAGTTCAAAAGGTCCTGATATAATTTTTATGTGTTCGCCTATTTCATAATCTATTCTTACAACAGCTTTCTTTTCTGTATATGTTTCTTCACCTATAAGTCTTAATATGGCTCTTATTTCGTTTTTTCTGAGTTTTATGGGTTTACCGCCTATATTAAGAAATGTTGATACATAAGGTATTGATTTTATTATGTTCTCTGCTTCTTTAATAAACATCATCTCTATAAAAATATATCCCGGGAAAAGTTTTGTTCTGGATGTTTTTATTATTTTTATTTCTTTTCTCATGAGATGTTCTTTTACATCTATTCTTCCCGAAGATTTGGTTTTATATTCATATCCGGAACATATTTCTTCACCGTCTTCTACTCTTGTTCCGGTTCTGTAGAGTTTAGAATCAAAAATCTTAGCCGGAACAACATATATGTCATTTTCCGAACTGTTATTTTCTATAACGATTCTTTTAACTTTTTCTATAGAGCCTATTTCTCCGTCAACATCACTTTCATATGTTCCGTCTTTGGTAAAAGGTGTTCCTGATTTTACCTTTTTACCGGCCCTTAAACCTGTTAAAACTCCCGCTTTTTCAGGTATTAAAAAAATCTTTGAATATCTTTTATCTTCTGTTTCCACAGTTATTTTTCTGTAGTTTTTCGATTCTGTTATTGTACCGCCTTTTTTAACATGAACAGACGGTTCTTTTGCTATAGGTTCACCCTTTTTTATATCTTTTCTGTTCTTTATAAAAAGAGTAGCATCCGGAGATACAAATATTTTTTCTATTTTTCTGTTTACATAATCTATTTCTTCAATTTCAGGAATAACTATTTTTCCAAAAAAAGAATTAAGCGAAAGCATTTTCGCTTTTTCTTCTATAAGTTCTTTAACTTTATTTTCCATTCCCGAATAAGCTTGTAAAACATACCATTCTTTTTTCATCAGTTCACCCACTCCCTATAAAAATTATGTTGGGTGTTAATTATTTTGTACCTAGCATCAAAGGATATATGATATTGTCAAACAATGCAGAAAGACCTAAATCAGCAACAAAAAGGTATAAAGTTACAAATAATATTATAACTAAAACAATACCTGTTGAAGACATTAAATTCTTTTTGCTCGGCCAGTTAATTTTTTTTACTTCCTGCCATACTGAACTTAAAAACAACCAAAATTTAGACACAACCGCACCTCCCGAATTTTAACTGTTACAAAGAAACAAAGCCCCTCGAAGCGAGGGGCGATTATTATATTTTTGTTTCTGTGTGTAAAGTGTGTTTATCACAATGTGGACAGTACTTTTTGAACTCGAATTTAGTCTTAACGTTTCTGTTCTTGCTTTTGTAATAATTTCTTTTTCCACATTCTGAACACTTTAATGAGAAATGGACTACCTGGTTTTTTGCAGCCATTATATTTCACCTCGCAGAATAAATTTAAATGGTGGTGAAGAAAGGATTCGAACCTATGAAGGCAATCTGCCAGCGGATTTACAGTCCGCCCCCTTTGGCCGCTCGGGCACTTCACCACTTATTTACTGGAGCCGACTAAGAGACTTGAACTCCCAACCTGCTGATTACAAGTCAGCCGCTCTGCCAATTGAGCTAAGTCGGCACTTATTTTTACACTTTATTTAAGGCAACCGTGAAAGATTATACCAAAGGTTTAAGTTTCTGTCAATTACGTTTTAGTTACAGAAAGATTAATTTAATTCATTAAGGACATACACATGTCGAAGGCTGAAAAGTAATGTCCAAAACTATGTATTTTTCGCCAGGTTCTATGTTTGAAGGTACATAAAGATCACCGTAAACTGTAAAAACATTTCTTCCTCTGAATTTGTTACTGTACCAGTAATAATACGAATCATAATAATCAAAATTGCTTTTTGAAACATTATTTATATAATACTGTTCCCAGTAACCGCTCCAGTCACCGTATTTATTAATATCTTTTATATATACATTAAGATTTTTCACTATGCTGCTTACATTAGTCTGGGGTTCATATTCTTTATCAAGACTTATTGAAATATTTATTTTATCATAAGCACTTTTTCCCGCAACATCGTATATCTGATCTCTTATTTCTTCAAGTTTACCGTATTTATAACTATTACTCATATATGTGTAGTCACGGTAAAAAAGCGGATAAAGTTTTTCTATATCATAATAAGACAGATCGCTTCCGCGGGGTGGTTTATCTACTACAAATTTTTTAAAAGCATTTTTGAGGGTTCCCTCTTCGGAAGAACTGTAGGAAAAACCCCAGTAATAGTCGTTATATGCATAAACTTTTGCCATTAACTGATTTACATATCCTTCATTTACATTATATGTGCCCGGATAAATTATTTCTATTGCACCGAGTAATTCATCTTTATATTCTCCGGGTCTGTTTATGAGAACATAATCTCCCGCACCTGATATAGCCTGTCTCGGTATAAAACCGAATTCATAGCCGAAATTCTCATTAGGATAAAAAGAATCCCTGAATTTTAAAGAGCTGTATATTCCGGTATTAACCTCGGAATCATTGTACTGCCAATTGTCCGAAAATGTTAAAACAAAAAGATTTAATATTATTATAACAAAAATTATTTTTTTCATTTTTATCACCTCGCATATTTATAAAATTATATACGGCCTGGTTAAATATTTAAGATTAATTGTTAATTATTTTTTAAATTAATTTTACTTTTTGAAAAAGACAGTGCAAAATTTTTTCTTTGATTTAATATTTTTTTTAAGTTGTTCTTAATTCATTTATATTATAATTCTATCATGATATTTTTATTTATTTTGAGTTTACTTAAAAGCTTAATTTACTTTGTAATTTTAACTTTTCATGATAAAATATATCATATAAGATTTATTTTTTTATTCGGTACAAACCGGAGGTGATTAAGATGTTTGATAACTTTACCGAAAGAGCAGCAAAAGTCTTTATAGAGGCTCAGAACGAAGCCAAAGAAATGGGTCATCCTTATGTGGGAACGGAACATATATTACTGGGACTTCTTAAAGTTTCAGGAAAATATCTTGATTTGATTTTTAAAGAATTCGATATTTCTTATACTAAAATGAAAACAGAAATAACAAACGTTGTCGGGACAAATGCTTCACAGTCGATAATAGGTTCTCCTCAGCCTACGCCCCGTGCAAAAAGGATTATAGAGCTTGCTTACGATGAATCCGAACTTATGGGTTCTTCGCGGATAGACGCAGAACACCTTCTTTTAGGTATTTTCAGAGAAGCCGAAGGTATAGCTTCACATATACTTAAAAGAGTAGGTGTAAATCTTTCTGATGCAAGAAAGAAATTAACAGATCTCATGCTTAAAGGAGAAATTAATTCTCAGGATAATCCTATCTCTCCGGAAGAAGATTCGGAATCTGCAAAACAGAAAGCATCAGCTCTGAAGCAGCTCGAAGATTTCGGAACAGATCTTACAGAAAAAGCAAAAAATAAAAATCTTGACCCTGTAGTGGGCAGAGAAGCAGAAATAAAAAGAGTAATGGAAATTCTTGCAAGAAGAAAAAAGAATAATCCTGTATTGATAGGAGAAGCCGGTGTTGGTAAATCCTCAATTGTTGAAGGTCTTGCACAGAAAATAATAGACGGTGATGTTCCGGAAGTTCTTAAAACAAAAACTATTTTTTCACTCGATATAACCTCAATGGTTGCAGGTACAAAATACAGAGGTGAATTTGAAAAGAGAATGAAAAAATTAATGCAGGTTCTCGAAAAAACTCAGGATATTATTCTTTTTGTTGATGAACTGCATATGATAGTTGATGCCGGTTCTGCGGAAGGTTCTTCCCTTGATGCTGCTAATGTTCTTAAGCAGCCGCTTGCAAACGGTTCCATAACAATAATAGGTTCAACAACCTCAAGAGAATACAGAAAATTTATAGAAAAAGATCCTGCGCTTGAAAGACGATTTCAGAAAATTTATGTTTCCGAGCCTTCAATTGATGAAGCAACAAAAATTATAGAAGGTATTAAATCAAAATACGAATTCCACCACAAAGTTCTTTACACAAAAGATGCCGTGGAATCTGCCGTTAATCTTTCTGTAAGATATATAACAGACAGATTTTTACCGGATAAGGCTATAGATGTCATAGATGAGGCAGGTGCTAAAGCAAGACTTGCAGCACTTACTCTTCCGGAAAAGCTTAAAAGTGAAACAGAAAAAATTAAAAAAACAGAGGCAGAAAAAGATTCTCTTATATCTAAAAATGATTTTGATGAAATAGAAAAAATGAATGCCAAAATAGAAAAAATGAAAGAAACTTATAAGAAAAACTATCTTGACTGGAGAAAAAAGGCTGAAAAAGATGTTATTAACATAAATTCAGAATCAATAGCCGAAGTAATATCCAGCTGGACAGGAGTTCCGCTTAAAAAACTCGAATCTGTTGAAATGGAAAAACTTCTCAGACTTGAAGCTGTACTTCATGAAAGAGTTATAGGTCAGGAAGAAGCAGTTGTATCTATTTCTAAAGCCATAAGAAGATCAAGAAGCGGTCTTAAGGATCCGAGAAGACCTATAGGTGTTTTTATGTTCTTAGGCCCTACGGGAGTAGGTAAAACAGAGCTTGCAAAAACTATAGCAGATTATATGTTCGGAGATCAGAAGGCTCTACTGCGCATCGATATGAGTGAATACATGGAAAAATTCAATGTTTCAAGACTTGTAGGAGCTCCTCCCGGATATGTAGGATATGATGAAGGCGGACAGCTTACAGAATCAGTAAGAAGAAAACCTTATTCAGTTGTTCTTCTTGACGAAATTGAAAAAGCACATCCTGATGTATACAATATTCTTCTTCAGATTATGGATGAAGGAAGACTGACAGATTCTCAGGGCAGAACTGTTGATTTCAGGAATACAATAATTATAATGACATCAAATCTCGGATCTGAACAAATTAACAAAACAAAAAAATCTATGGGATTTGTTGAGGACATATCAGCCGAAAAAGATTATAAAGAAATAAAATCTCAGGTTATGGACTCTATTAAAAAAGCATTTAAACCTGAATTTGTAAACAGAATGGATGATGTTCTTGTTTTCCATCCGCTTACCAAAGAAAATTTAAAAGATATTATAAAAATACAGCTCAGCGAACTTGAAAAGAGAATAAACGAAAGAGAAATGAAAGTTGTTTACAACGAAGAAGCTATAGAATACATACTGAAAAAAGGTTATGACCCTATATTCGGCGCAAGGCCTCTTAAAAGAGCTATTCAGAGATATCTTGAAGATCCTCTTTCGGAAGAAATACTTAAGCAGACTTTTAAAACAGGCGACAATATAATAATAAGTTCCAATGAAAATGGTTTGGTATTTAAAAAGAAAGCTACAAGAAAAAGAGTTTCAAAAACCTAAAAATGAAAAAAGAAAAATATTTTGTATGTAATGATTGTGGATTTGAATCACAAAAATGGTTTGCAAAATGTCCTTCATGTAACTCAATAGGGTCCGCGGTTGAATTCGCCGCGGACATTGATTCTATACATTCTGAAGATATTTCGGCTTCAGAAATAAAAAGGCTGGACGATAATGTAAAAGTTCCGGAAAGAATTGTGATAAATAATAACGAAATAAACAGTTTTATGAATGGCGGACTTGTAAAAGGTGCTGTTTATATACTTTCAGGAGAGCCCGGAATTGGAAAAAGTACTTTTGTTTCACAGCTTATCGATATGATTAGTAAAAGTACTCTGTATATATCGGGTGAAGAATCTTCTGATCAGGTACTCAGAAGATTTAAAAGAATGAATATTAAAAATAAAAATATAGGTTTTGTTTTTGAGACAAATGTTGAAAAAATAATAAATATACTTGAAAAAGAAAAAAATAATTTCGATATTGTTGTTATAGATTCTGTTCAGACTTTAAGAAGCGGAGATTCTGATTCTTTACCGGGAAGTGTACTTCAGGTAAGGGAATCCTCAAGGAAGCTTACTGAATATGTTAAAGAAAATAATATTTCTCTGATTATGATCGGTCATGTTAACAAAGAAGGTGCTATAGCCGGTCCTAAAATTCTTGAACACATGGTTGATTGTGTTTTACAGCTTGAGCTTGAAAAATCTTCCGGTTTAAGGCTTCTCAGAGTTACAAAAAACAGATACGGTTCCACCGACGAAGTTGTACTTTTTGAAATGACACAAACAGGTCTTAATATAATAGAAGATATTTCTAAATATTTTATTTCAGAATATTCCAATGAACCGGGTAATGTTATATGTATAATAAAAGAGGGAAATAAACTTTTTCCTATAGAGATACAGGCACTTGTAAGTAATCCTGTTTACGGTAGCCCGAGACGTGTAACTTCCGGTATACCTATAGACAGACTTAATATGATAACAGCTGTTTTGTCAAAAAAGCTGAAACTTCCTGTTGAAAACAAGGATATTTTTATTAATTCATCCGGCGGAATAAAATTTAATGACAGTTCGGCAGATCTTGCAATCGCTTTTTCGGTAATATCATCACTTCTTGATATAAAAACCGAAAAACCGGCGGTTTGTTTCGGTGAAGTAGGTCTTGACGGCAATATAAGAAATATTAATCTTTTGGAAAAAAGAATAGATTTTTCAAAAAGACTTGGTTTTGAACTTATTATCTCTCCGGATTCTTCCGGAAAATTTGATGTTTACAGAGCAAACAACATACGCGATTTACTGAGGCTGTTTGAGGGGGAATGATATTTTATGAACGACGATCTTTTAAAGGCTATCGATCTTCTTGCTCCTGGTAAGAGACTGAGAAAAGGTATAGACAGAATAATCGAAGCTAATCTGGGTGCTTTTATTTTTTTTGCGAGTAATCCCGAAGAATATCTTCAGGATGGTCTTATTCAGCTTGGTTTTAAAATAGACAGTGATTTTCAGCCGGAAAGAATTTATGAACTTGCTAAAATGGATGGTGCAATTGTTCTTAACAAAGAAGGTACAAGAATTCTTTATGCCAATGCACAGATAAATCCCGATAAAAATATTAATTCAAACGAAAC
>ERZ795048.3644-NODE-3644-length-11305-cov-4.126311_pt1 | contig 11305 bp, 12 predicted proteins | sample MGYA00375132_ERZ795048 | MGnify/ENA primary metagenome ERZ795048 (study PRJEB30177, sample SAMN05720225) | activated sludge metagenome | isolation source: Anaerobic digester | place: Hong Kong | collected 2014-12-17 ...
TACCGGAACCATGACCCGTTTCTCACGAGACGACGCGAAACGTGCCGTTGAACGCGAAGGAGGTCATGCAACCGGTTCCGTATCAAAAAAAACCGACTTCGTGGTAGCGGGCGCCGATGCCGGTTCCAAGCTGGACAAGGCAAAGAACCTGGGAATCCGGGTAATCAGCGAGTCGGAGTTTATCGATATGCTGGAGGATTGAAGTCCATGAAAATACGCGCCGAGGTTACCGTACAGGGATTGGTCCAGGGTGTATCATTCCGGTATCATACCCGACAAATGGCCATGATGCTGAATGTCACCGGGTGGGTGCAAAACCTGCCGAACGGTGAGGTGCGGGGTTGTTTTGAAGGTGATCAAAATGATGTGCAGGCGCTCATCGACTGGTGCCATCATGGTCCTGCATATGCTGAAGTAGAAAATATTATCGTCGATAAGAAGACATTCAGGGGTGAATTTCGAGGGTTTCACGTCAGGTAGAACGGCAGGGTCCGGCATCACACCCCGGTTACCCGCTTATCGTGAACCTGCTCGAGGCCACCTACAGCAAGAGGAAGGAAATGAACAATGACAGCTAAACGGTTCTTTAGCGTGGTGTGTCTCGCCCTGATTTTGTTCGTAACGGGAGCGGTTGACGTCGCCGCCGCCCCCAAAAGCATGAAACCCCAAGACGCATTGCGCAAGGCATTTCCCAAGCTTAAATTCACAAATTTTTCAAAAACAGATATCCCCGGACTTTATGAAGTGATTACCAATGGAAGGGTTATCTACTTTCACCCCCGGACAGGATATCTTTTTATTGGTGATATTGTTACGAAAGACGGCAGAAGCCTTACCCGGGAACGAGCCGCGGGTGAACGTTACAAGCAATTGACCGCGGATGACTTAAAAAAGGCCATCAAGGTGGGAAGCGGCAAAAATATCGTCGTCGAAGTAACGGATCCCGACTGTCCTTACTGCAGAAAGATGCATGCCTATTGGAATACCCGGAATGATGTAACACGCTATATCTTCTTCAAGCCTCTTGATATGCATCCTGATTCCGTCAAGAAAACAACCTATATTCTTGCCGCTCTCGACACCGAAAAAGCCCTCTTCGAGGTCTATTCCGGGCAACTTGACGCGAATCGACAGATTCTCGACAAAAAATACGACGACAGGGGTCGCCTCAAGGATCAGAAGGCCGTTGCAGAAAAACTAGGGATCGATGCCACCCCCAGTTACTGGGTAAACGGCAAATTCGTGAACGGCGCGAACATCCCTTTAATCGAAAAGTATATCGGTAAAGTTCGTTAAGAGATTCCCATGTTCATACCGTACCAAGCACTGAATTCTCGACAGTTCTGATCTGCCGGTGACGGGCTCGATGCCCTGGCGGCGTTTCGACCCCTCTCCATAGGCGGTTCAGGCTGCCGCTGCAAGAGGACAGGATTAAACCTTCAACAGCACCATGCCCGAAGCGGAATCCATTGCCCGCTCTGCGGTAACACCGGCAATTTCCATAATTACCGCCTCAAGCACGAGAAACGCTTCCGAAGACTCCCGAAGGCAACCGACCCGGACCTGGTCACCCTTGCCGAACGCCCCGTGGATATGAACCTTCGGGGTCTCGCCTTGGCGAAATATCGTTCCAAACCCAACAATCTCGTGACTTTCCCGCATTTCCCGCCACACCGGCACCGGCGGCATTTCATCGCGTTCCGGACCCACAACAAATCGTCCCCGCTTCATTCCTCCCACCAGATGAAAAGCACCGGCACGAATATTTTCCCGCTCGGCTATTTCGACTATCCCGCCCAGCACATCATCTCCGTCTTCGAAGCGGACAACAAAAACCCTGCCGATCTCCCCACGTTGGTATCGCATCAGACTATCCTCCCGCTCTTTTGACGCGGAACCCCCGACTCTCCAGTTCGGTGAGGAGAACTCCGCAGCAGTCACCTTGCATTTCGATCACCCCGTTTTTCACCGTCCCGCCGGTTCCGCACCGTCGTTTCAGCTCTCCGGCAAGCTTCTTGATCTCGGGTTCTTCCATCGGCAACCCGGTGATAATGGTTACCTTCTTCCCACCCCGCCCCTTGGTTTCGCGCCGAATCCGCACGATACCGTCGCTCGTAGGGGTCAACCGCTTTTTCCCGCAGATGCAATTGCCGGCCGGTTTTCCACAGGCTGGACACATTCTGCCGAACTCAGTCGAGTACACCAGTGGCGCATCATCCGATTCATGGCTTTTCACAGAAGTCATCCCCTCTACAGGCATCCAGCCGGGAGCAGCCATATGACCAACTCCCCCAATACTTTTTCATTGACCCAGTTCCCGCCCAATCCAAAAACACGTGGACAACAACTGTCCACGCATGATACGATTTTTTCCTAATCGCGGAAACGATAAATTCAGACTCCCGACCACACTTTTCCCTTGACACCCCACCGTTTCAAATGGTAAAAAATTACCTTTCCATTAATTATTCAAACCCTTACACATATTCAGGAGGTGTAGTTTGGCTCATCACAAGTCGGCCCTGAAAAGAATCAAGCAGAACCAGAAAAAATATGCACGAAACAAGCATATCCGCTCCACCTTGAGAACGGTTATCAAGCGTGTCCGTGAAGCGGTTGCCGCAAATGACGTTAACCTCGCAAAGGAATCCCTTCAAGCCGCCATCCCCTATATCGATTCAGCGGCATCGAAAGGCGTCATTCATCGCTCCAATGCTTCCCGCAACGTTTCCCGCTTGAACAAGCTGGTCAACACCCTCGGGTAACATTTCTCAACATAGAGCACGTCGGTGAAAACCAGTCCGTCGTGCACCCTGATGCAAGAAAACCAGAAAGGGATCTCTCAAAAAAAGGGGTCCCTTTTCGTCGTGCCGCGCGGTAACCAATCGATCATCTCACCGTCGTGAATTCTGAGCGCACCCGGATTTTCCGGCGTCATGCCCGAAAATCATGTCTGACGAACCTTGCCGGGTACGCCGGAACACACCTCCAGCAGTAACTTTTCCAACAATACGGACGCCTTTGCGCCGCCTGTCTTCAATGCACCATCAATCTCGAATATCTTTTTGAATATCTCGTGCAATTCCGCAACGGAAAAATTCGTTGCCTGCGCAAGAATGCCTTTGAGAAAGTAAGGATGGATCCCTGCCGCCTTGCCTATTTCCTGGGAAGGGGTTCGCTTGTCAAGCAGTTCCCGCACTTTCCACAACTGCCGGAAATGCCGTGCTATCATGGCAAGAACAAGAAGGGGAGCCTCTCCGTCATCAAGCAGGGTGACCAAACTGCGCAAGGCCTTTTCCAGTTTCTTTTCGCCGAGGGCATCGGTAAGCTCGAAAACGCTGTTCACCCTGGTATCGGACACCACCGATCGTACGTGTGAGACCTTGATTTCCGCGTCCGCCCCCACGTAGATGATCGCCTTTTCCAATTCAGACACCAGTTCCTGAAGATTGTTGCCGACCAGATAAATCAGCATTTCCGCCGCCGCCGGCTCGATTTTCTTGCCGCGCAGGGATGCCTCTCCCCTGATAAAGGCCGCAAGCTGGTTTTCATAGAGCCGCTTGAACTCGACAAGTTCGCCGTTTTTCCTGATTTCGGCAAAGAATTTTCTTCGCTGGTCGATTTTTTCACCCTGCAGGACGAGGCAGGTCGAAGGAGAGGGATTACAGACATAGGAAGAAAGTGCTTCAAGTGAAGAAGCTGAAAGGGCATCGGCCTTTTTTACCACCACGACCCGCCAGTCCGCGAACATGGGTAACGTTGCAGCGGCTTCGGCGATTTCATCGCCTTTGGCTTCTGTTCCGTAAAAAACATTCAGGTTGAAGTCGCGCATGTCAGGAGTTACAAGACGTTCCTGAATTTGGCGGATGCACTTTTCCATCAGGTACGGCTCATCGCCGTACAGATAATACACGGAGCGTATCTGTCCCGTGTCGATAGCGTGAACAAACTCCCGGTATTTCAATTCATGTCCTATTATTATTTTTCATACACCTGAATCGTGGCGTCTGATTAGCGGGGCATTCAGCGCAGGCTAATGCATGATGAGTTCACGAATTCAGGCTACACAAGCTCCCGTCCCAAACACCCACCAGACAGAAAAAAACATTGAAAAGGAAAACGTACCCGCCCAGCGAGAACTACCTTTCCGGACAGAAACCGGCTGGAGAGACTTTTCAAGCAACAAGCCGTTTCTGATTCGGAAAGAGGGGATTTTTTGTCCTGGCAAGGAAATCGAGGGATTGCGCGGAGGCGTACTCAGGTACGTCGCACAAGCAATCGCGATGATTGACACCGCCAGGGCGGAAAAGCACCCTTTCCGGACAGAAACCGGCTAAAAATCCTCGTTGATTCGTAAATACAGCTGCTGCGCAAGCCTTTGGCAAATAACCTGGATCGCTGCATCTTCACTGTTCTGCTGAATGGCGATATCCGAACTTGCCGGGAAATCTTCACTCCAGGAAAGCTGACCTTTCCAGATGACCTTCTGATTGCTGTTCTTTCGCAACGTTGCCGAAACGGTCATTGTCGCAGTGTACTCCTTCACGATATCGTACCCCGTGTAGGAAACGGCAAGTTTGCCGTAAGTGAGCACCTCGCCGGATAACGTGAAATCCGATGCTTCTCGCTCGACGACCCGCAACCCCTTTCTCTTGGCAAACTCTCCAATCAGATTGTTGAGCAGAATATTTTCAAGATTCGGCTTATAGGTTTTATTGGAAAAAATGGGGACGCTGACAGTTGCACCCTCCCCGAAATGCGCTTGACTCTCCCGCACAATGGAATGATATCCACAACCGGAAACAAGTACAGCCAAGAGTATCACAAGCAGTATGAGCAACGCAGTTCGCACGAAAACCCCCTTCCCTAACCAAGCCGGAACGGTTTTGAAAAACTTGGGCATAATCTTGGCCAATAAAGCGGCGTGTCGCGTTGAAGCGACACGTTCACGGAAACCGGCTCCAATGAAAAACCGGTCCCGATTCGTCGGCATGATCACCCGACCACGATATTCAGGAGTTTACCCGGCACATGGACAACCTTCCTGACTGTTTTATCCTTGACATGTAAAGCAACCTTGTCATCGGCAAGAGCAGCTGCACGCACATCTTCCTCTGATGCCCCGGCAGCCACCACGACTTTTCCTCGCAGCTTCCCGTTAACCTGTACGACAATGGTAACTTCATCCTCAATGATGGCATCGGAGTCGAAGCTCGGCCACGAAGCGCTTCCGATACCGCCGGCATGTCCGAGCGCTTCCCAGAGTTCCTCGGTAATATGAGGCACGAAGGGAGCCAGGAGCAGAACGATGGTATCGAGCGCCTCTTTCAGCACCGGAGCACAGGAAGGATCGTTCTTCGGCTCAAATGAGGTGACACCGTTGACCAGTTCCATGATCGCGGCAATGGCGGTGTTGAAATGGAAACGGTCTTCCACGTCCTCGCTAACCTTCCTGATGGTCTTGTGAACCATGCGACGCAGCTTTACGGCATCCGCGGATAGCGCCGCGGGTTTCGGAGCTCCGGCTTCCTTTACCAGGGGAGCAAGCTCGTACACCAGTTTCCAGACCCTGTTGAGGAACCGATAGCTCCCTTCGACACCCTGATCGCTCCAATCCAGATCACGTTCCGGCGGAGAGGCAAACAGGGAAAAGAGCCGGGCGGTATCCGCACCGAACGTTTCGACGAGAGAGTCGGGATCGACCACGTTACCTTTGGATTTGCTCATCTTGGCTCCGTCCTTGATCACCATCCCCTGCGTCAGGAGGTTGACGAAAGGCTCGTCGATATTCACGTATCCCAGGTCGCGGAGCGCCTTGGTGAAAAACCTGGCATAGAGCAGATGGAGTACGGCATGTTCGATACCGCCGATGTACTGGTCGACCGACATCCAGTACTCGGTTTCTTCCCGGTCCAGCGGTCCCGTAGCGAATCTCGGACAGCAGTAACGGAGGAAATACCAGGAAGACTCGACAAAGGTATCCATGGTATCCGTTTCACGGCGTGCCTGCCTTCCGCATACCGGACACTCGACGGAAATAAAGGAATCAATCTTGGCCAGGGGGTTCCCGCCTTCTCCGCTGAATACGGCGTCCATGGGAAGAACTACGGGCAGGTCCTCTTCGGGTACGGGTACGATGCCGCAGGCATCGCAATAGATTATGGGAATCGGGTTGCCCCAGTAACGCTGCCGGGATATGCCCCAGTCGCGCAGGCGGTAATTGGTCGTTTTTGTGCCGAGCCGCTCCTTTACCAGGTAGTCGGCAATTTTTTCCTTTGCTTCTTCACTTCCCAAACCGTCGAACGGGCCCGAATTGACCATGACGCCTTCTTCGGTAAAAGCGCCGGTCATGGTTACCGGGTCGAGCGTTTCACCTTCCGGCTGAATAACCACCTGCAGGTCCAGTCCGTATTTTTTCGCGAACTCGAAATCCCGCTGATCATGGGTCGGCACGGCCATGACCGCGCCCGTGCCGTATTCCGGAAGGACAAAGTTGGCCAGATAGATCGGCATTTTCCCGCCGGTTACCGGGTTCAGACAGTAGGAACCGGTAAAAACCCCTTCTTTTTCAAGGTCTTCGGCCGTGCGTACCTGCTTGTCGGTTTTTTTCACCTTGTCAATAAACGCTTCAACTTCAGCGCGACATTCCTCGGTCGCCAATTCCAGCGCCCGGGGGTGCTCCGGAGCAAGCGACATGAACGTGGCCCCGTAGAGGGTATCCTGGCGGGTTGTGAAAACCCGGATCGAGCCGTCGCCGCCTTCCAGGGCGAAATCAACTTCGCAGCCGGTGCTCTTGCCGATCCAGTTGCGCTGCATGGTGAGAACACGCTCCGGCCAGCCCGGCAGCTTATGGGTATAGTCAAGCAGTTCTTCGGCATAATCGGTAATTCGCAGGAACCACTGGTCAAGCTCTTTCTGAACCACTTCACAGTCGCATCGCCAGCAACATCCGTCTTCCACCTGCTCATTGGCAAGCACCGTTTCGCACGTGGGACACCAGTTCACCGAGGAATTTTTCTTATAGGCAAGTCCCTTTTCATACATTTTCAGAAAAATGAGCTGTTCCCACCGGTAATATCCTACATGGCAGGTGGCGAGCTCACGATCCCAATCGTAGGAAAAACCGAGCTTTTTTAATTGGCTTCGCATGTATTCGATATTTTCATAGGTCCAGTCGCCCGGATGGCTTTTATGCTTGATAGCGGCATTTTCCGCCGGCATGCCGAAGGCATCCCAACCCATTGGATGAAGGACGTTTCTGCCACGCATCCGCATGAAACGCGCGACCACGTCCCCAATGGAATAGTTGCGGACATGCCCCATGTGGATCCGGCCCGACGGATAGGGAAACATCTCCAGCAGGTAGTACTTCTCTATATCATCATTTCTGGTTGCCCGGAAAGCCGCGCTCTCCTCCCAGAATTGCTGCCACTTTTCTTCCACATCCTTGGGGATATATTTCTCATCCACGTTTCTCTACCTCCGGTTATATTCTCAACAGGCGTAACCCGTCAGGCGGGCAGACGCTCCTTTTCAGCTACGGCATACACATCATCCGGAAATGCCGCGGCGTAATGATCAGCATCGCCCGATGTTCCCCCCAGGCGGGACACGATGGTTCCGGCAAGCCGGCACCGCTTACGACTTGAGCAGCGTACGGGCCAGGTCAAGGATCTTGTTGGCCTGGATCGGCTTGGTAATATAGTCGTTCGCACCAAGAGACAGGGCTCGTTCGCGATCCTCCTGTGCGCCCTCGGTGGTAATGACCACGATCGGGGTAGTGCGGTAATTGGCGTCGTTGCGGACCAGGCTCACCAGCTTCAGCCCGTCCATGACCGGCATATTGATATCGGTCAGTATCAGATCGAACTTTTCGGAAGACAGTTTTTTCAACCCGTCCACACCATCGTTTGCCTCAACTATTCGAACTCCCTGCAATCTTTTGAGGGCAAATGCGATCAATTGCCGCATGGTCGGGGAATCTTCGATAATTAATATCTTATGTTCTGGCATACCGGCATTTCCTCCACGAGGTGTCCCTACTTGGTCAGCAGGTCTATGAATCCCTGAATGGTCGAAAGTTTCCGCTCGGACTCGGAATAAAGCTTGGAACTGAAAATCGCCGTGGCGGCATGGCCCGCCAGCAGCGTGAACAGTTCGTAGTCCACGGGAGCGAATGCTTTTTTCTGGATAAGGAGCTTGTAAATGACAATAACGCCTATGACATGCTCCTTGATTTTCAAGGGGATACAGACCATCGGATTCTGGAAATCACGCGTATAGCCGTCCATGTCTTCCACGAAAAAATTGTCTCCGGTTTTCGCCACCGAACCGATTATTCCGCTGCCCATTTTCATGGAGGGTATCTCTTCCCTGGCAATTCCTTCAGTCGCCACCGCATTCAGTTCATTCGTTTTTTCGTCAAGAAGCAGGATGGCAAACTCTTCCGCCCCGATGAGGTTGATGATGATTTCGATTATGATCTGCAACACTTCCCGGAAATCGAGGGTCGAATGGAGCTGGTAACTTGCAATATAGAGATTGGCGAGATTATTATTTTCACTCTCGATCTCCACATAGCGTTCGGCAAAATCCTGATTTTCCCGCTCGACCTGCGCAACCCGCTCGAGAATCTCGCCTTTTTCCCTCTCCAGAGAATTAATCTTCTCGACAAGCTTCCTGTTCTCATCCGTTACGATGGTCTCTTCGCATTTGTGACGAAGTTGATCCTCCATCTGGAGAATGCGAAAGCGGAGGCGCTCATTCTCCTTCAGGAGGTCCTGGGTAAATTCAGCCCCCTTCTTGAACAATTGCAGAAACTCCTCAGCATTGTAGGAAACCCCTCTTTCATCGTCAGTTGCCATATACATGCTCCTCTCAGTTTCTCTCCACGACAAAACCGCAGCGCACCAGAATTTCTTCGGTCATCTTTTCCAGGGGAACAATCGCATCAACCATTCCCGTAGCGATAGCCGCCCTCGGCATTCCAAAAATAACCGCTGAATCTTCGGACTCCGACAGTACCTGTCCACCAGCTTTCTTTATGGCACGGACACCCATACTGCCATCGTTTCCCATGCCGGTCAGGACAACTCCCAAAAGTTTAGAACCGAAGACTTCCGCGCCCGAATGAAACATCCTGTCAACAGAAGGAAGGTAATTCTCGGTCGGCTCCGGCTCGACAATGCGCACCGCAACCATACCTTCCGTTTTCTGAAAAACCATGTTCTTGCCACCCGGCGCAACCAGTGCGCATCCGGGACGAACCATTTCGCCGTCACTGGCCTCGATAACCTGAACCGCCGAAGTCCTGTTGAGCCTTTCGGCGAAGGTTCGGGTAAATCCCGGCGGCATATGCTGGGAAATCAGCACTGAAAAGGGGATATTCTCGGGCAGAGCGGAAAAAATGCTCTGCAGTGCCGGAGGGCCACCCGTTGACGCGCCGATTGCAACCACGGAAACCGGCTCGATCCCCCGCCTGCGGGGGACGCTGAGCTTCTTTTTCGCTTCGCCGGCATCAGCCCCGCGTTTTTTCTGAAAAAGTGTTCCCCTCCGGCTGACGCAAGACAAATTGAGACTGAAGACGCCCCGGACCTTTTCATGCAGGTCTTCACGAATCTTGTTCAGTTCATCGGACACACCGGCTGTCGGCTTGAGTATGAAATCAACCGCCCCCAGCTCAAGCGCCTTGAACACGCTTTCATCGCCGCCCCAGGAGCTTACGACGATCACCGGAGTCGGACGGGTGCTCATAACGATCCGAAGCAGGGTAAAACCGTCCATTCGCGGCATCTCGAGGTCGAGCGTTACCAGGTCCGGCTTCAAATCAAGTATACGGCGAATACCCTCTTCACCATCAACCGCGTATCCCACGACCTCGACTTCAGGAAGACCTTCCAGGATCTTGGTGATAGTTCTGCGGTTAAAAGCGGAATCGTCAATGACAAGGACACGGATTTTGTTCAAGAAGCGCCTCCAGCTCCAAACCCCGTCGAAGGCTTTTGATACACCATGTCACTCTTCAGGTGTTTCAAGGCAAAAGCGGTAGTAGTATTGAGAAGCGACTCCGCGTGACCGAGCAGGAGGTACCCTCCTTCACGAAGCGCCCGGTAAAAAGACTCGACAACCATCCTCTTGGCAGTCTGGTCAAAATAGATGATAACGTTCCGACAAAAGATGACATCCATTTTTCCCAGCAGGATCATCCTGTTCTCATCGAGAAGATTCAAATGACTTATGGTGACGAGACTTTTGACTTCGTCATTAATGCGGTACAGGCCGTCCTGCTCATGGAAAAAACGCCGTACCCATTCCGGAGAAGTCGTGCGGAACGAAGACCTGCCGTAGACCCCCTTACGGGCATGCTGAAGAACCCGGTGACTGATGTCGGTACCCACAATCTCAACTTTCCAGTCCTTGAAGGCCCCTGTCTCGAGAATCAGCATGGCAATCGTATAGGGTTCTTCTCCCGTTGAACAGCCCGCACTCCAGATCCGTATCGTACGGTCTCCCCGCTTTTCCTTTACCGCTTTCAGTTCAGGCAGGATCTCCCCGATAAAAGCATTGAGCTGAAATTCCTCGCGAAAAAAATAGGTCTCGTTCGTAGTAAGGATATCCATGATATCGGAGAGTTCCTGTTCCCTGCCGCGACTGAACTTCAGGAAGTGGTAATACTCCTTGAAACCGGGAAGCTGGTGCAGGTCAAGCCTTCGGGAAAGCCTCTTTTCAAGCAGAAACTTGGCATCACTATCGAAGAAAATGCCACAGTGCCTGTGAATAAGGTCCCTGATCAGCCGGAATTCCTCTTCCTTCATGGATGTTTCGGGCTCTTTGCCAAATATCATCGAAATCGTTCCAGAATATCGACTATTCTGCCCTTTACTAAGTCATCGGTTTCTCTTTCAAGCGCACTCCGGAGCAAAGGAAGCGCTGCCCTGCCGCACGTTTCAGCCAAGTGGCGTACAACCGTATTCCTCACGTCCCAGTGGGGATGACCGAGAAACTCCTCAACATGATCGGCCAGCCATGGATCACCCGCTTCCGCAAGGATCTCGATGGCAACCTTGACCACATCGCCGTCGTCGTTTGTGGTTGCCCGTCGCGCAAGCTCCCGGGACCTGTCGGTATTGAAAGCACGCAGGGCGTCGAGCGCCGCGAGAAAAACCAGGCTGTCCGCGCCATCAAGCGCATGCGCGATCGCCGTCAGCGCCACCTCACCGCCTATTTTCCCCAAGCTTCTCAGTGCAGCGCACCTTACCCATGGATCAGGGTCGGCAACCACGAGGGACAGGAGATCGGAAGAGCG
>ERZ795048.3647-NODE-3647-length-11298-cov-6.388686_pt1 | contig 11298 bp, 7 predicted proteins | sample MGYA00375132_ERZ795048 | MGnify/ENA primary metagenome ERZ795048 (study PRJEB30177, sample SAMN05720225) | activated sludge metagenome | isolation source: Anaerobic digester | place: Hong Kong | collected 2014-12-17 ...
AGGAGAAGATGATGTCCTGCATGTTATTGTCAGCGATCTGATCAGCGCTCTTCCCGTAAGTGAAGTTGACCTGAAAGTATTTGATTATCAGATGCAGGAAGTAGCTTCGGGGAGTACCAGAGATGATGGCACAGCGATCCTGACATGTAGCAGAAAACCTTTTCTGGTAGTCGCCACAAAAGGACAGGATAAAAACTATCTTAAGATCACTGACGGCTCTTCACTGTCGCTCAGTTCTTTCGATGTGGCCGGCACATCGGCAGAAAAAGGCATTAAGGCATATATATACGGGGAAAGGGATGTATGGAGGCCGGGAGATTCGATATTCATTTCTGTATTCATAAAAAACCTGAATAAACACCTCCCTCCTGACCATCCTGTTCAGTTCGAACTAATCAATCCCCTTGAACAGCGCACCGATATCCAGATCCATAGACTCCGGGGAGACAATCTGCTGGTCTTCAGAACTAAAACCCCTGCTGATGCCCCAACCGGTAATTACCGCGCAGAAATAAAAACCGGTGGTGTGACTTTCACCAAACGGATCAGGGTGGAAACCATTAAACCCAACAGGCTTAAGATAAACCTTAACTTCTCCAAAGACATTCTTGGAGGTACAGATAACATAACTCCGGGCTCCCTGAATGTCAAATGGCTGAATGGAGCTACAGCATCAAACCTGAAGACCTCTGTCGAATATCTTCTTAAACATACTGTTACAACATTTGATAAATACAGCCAGTATAATTTTGATGATCCCGCAACTGATTTTTATTCCGAAACGGTAAATATCTATGACAACAACATTGATGAAGAAGGTAATGCAAGCATCATTTTCCAGCCTCAGGAAGATATCCGTGCTCCCGGCATGCTCAATGCCCTTTTCACTGTAAGAGTAAAAGAGAAGGGTGGTGATGAGAGTATAACACAAAAAAGTTATAAATATGCTCCTTATCCGGTTTTTGTGGGTATTAACCTTCCGGGACTGGGGGATAAAGGCAGACAACTCTATACCGACACTGACAATGAAGTAGAGGTTGTCACTCTTGATGCCGGTGGGAAAGCTGTTAACTCAACCGTTGAGATGACTCTTTATAAGTTATCTTACCGCTGGTGGTGGGAATCGGATCAGGAAAATCTGGCTCATTATATCTCGAACCAGATATACAAACCTGTTCTTACCCAAAGGATTGTCACAAGCGGAGGAAAAGGAACTTTCTCTTTCAGGATAGACAAAAATGACTGGGGCCGTTATCTGATAAGAGCCTCCACCCTGACTGGTCATGCCACAGGTAAAATAGTGCTTATTGACTGGCCCTGGGAATATGGTATGAAAAGCGGAACTGATGGAGCCACACAACTCGTTGTCACTTGCGATAAAGAGAAATATAATCCCGGAGATGAGGCAGAGATATCATTTCCTGCTCCGGAAAACGCCAGAGCCGTTATAACCCTTGAAAATGCCACAGGTATTATTGATAAAATAATGTGTGCGACACAAAAAGGAAACACTGTGGTGCGTTTCAAAATCACTCCGGAGATGGCCCCAAACATCTATGCCTACGTTACTGTCATCCAACCTTACAGTCAAACTGTCAATGACATGCCGGTAAGACTGTACGGTATTATTCCGCTTATGGTTGAAGATCCGGCAACAAGGCTTTATCCACTTATCTCCGCTCCTTCTGAGATCCGTTCCCAGCAGACTTTCAGTATAGAAGTGAGTGAAAAGAACAAAAAGCCAATGGTATATACCCTGGCCCTTGTTGATGAAGGATTACTGGATATAACCAATTACGGGACACCCGATCCCTGGACTTATTTCTATTCGCGTGAAGCTTTGGGAGTGAAGACCTGGGATATCTACGATCATGTTCTTGGCGCCTATGGGGGCACACTGGAAAGACTTCTGGCTACCGGAGGTGATCAGGCCCTTGTGGACCATTCAGCTGCCAGGGCCCGCAGATTCACTCCCGTAGTGAGATTCCTCGGCCCTTACAGCCTTACGGCAGGTGGGACAAAAACACACACACTGTCATTGCCACACTATACCGGCTCTGTGAGGATAATGGCTATTGCAGGCAACGAAAAAGCTTTTGGGGCCACCGATAAGCAGATGACATTAAAAGATCCCCTTATGGTTCTCGTCACAGCCCCCCGTGTGATAAGCCCGGGAGAAAAGGCAGCCTTGCCGGTGACAATCTTCATACAGGACAATAATATAAAAGATATATCTCTCAGGGCAGAAAGTAATGACTTTGTCAGATTTGAGGAGAATATCAAAAATATTTCCGTCAGTTCAACAGGTGAACTGGACACTGAATTCATTTTCCGTGCAGGTGATAAAACAGGTATTTCAAAAATAAGCGTCACAGCTACAGGAGGAGGAGAGACAGCTTCTTATGAAATGGAGCTGGCTGTCAGAAATCCTGATCCTCCGGAAACGAGAGCAGTACTACAGATCATTGCTCCCGGTGAAAAATGGGAAAAAATATTCAGTCCTTTTGGTATCCCGGGATCATCATCAGCTAAACTGGAAGTCTCGGCCATGCCCTCTGTTAATCTGGAAAAAAACCTTGATTATCTCCTTAATTATCCTCACGGATGTACAGAGCAGGTCATATCATCAGCCTTCCCGCAATTATGGCTGCCTGAACTCAATAAAGACGATACTGCTTTAGCAGAAAGGGTGTCTTCAAATATCAGCGGAGCTATCGGATCATTGTTATCGCGGCAGATGGCCGGAGGAGGACTGGCTCTATGGCCCGGTTCTTACCAGCCTGATAACTGGATCACATCGTATGCCGGACATTTTATTCTAGAGGCAGAAAGAAAAGGCTATAATGTCTCATCTTCTTTCAAGCAAAAATGGCTTGATTATCAGAAAAATAATTCCAGGGAATGGCAGTATGACAATAAATACCGGCACACCTGTAATGACCAGGCTTACAGGCTCTTCACCCTGGCTCTTGCCGGTCAGCCCGACAGGGGAGCGATGAACAGACTCAGGGAGACAGCTGATATACCACAGCTGGCACGCTGGCTGCTGGCTGCTGCATACGCTCAGACAGGCAGACCGGAGGTAGCTGATGACCTTCTGGATATGAGAATGACTGATACCGAAGAAGAATACAATCACTATTTCTATGGTAGTGCTTTGCGTGATAAAGCTATTATTCTGTACAGCCTCACCATAATGAAGAAAGAGGAAGAGGCATTGACTCTGCTTAAAGAAATAAGCAACGAAATGAACAGAGGGTCATGGTACAGCACACAGTCTCTTGCATGGGGTCTTCTGTCATATATGAAATGGCTCGACATGACACCTGATAAGGAAAATACTGAAAATCCTGTCTTCACCATTTCTTTCAACGATAATAAAGAAACAGCCTCTACCGGTACAAAAGAGATATGGTCGAAAAACCTTGAAATGGCAGAGACCAACAACTTTATCATCGATAATACTTCAGGGCAGTCCTTATATGCAACACTTGTCACAAAAGGGATCCCTTACCCTTCAGATTCAGGATATGAAGAGAAAGGATTAAGTCTGAAAGCCGATTATCTGACCTTTGATCTTCAGCCTGTTGATCACAGAAATATATCCCACGGTACAGATTTTATGATGGTGATACAGGTTTCCAACAATACCTTTTCGGCAGTCGATAACATTGCTCTCACCCAGATGGTTCCGTCGGGCTGGGAGATAAGGAATACCCGTCTGTTCGAGATCAACACGGGCATACAGGAAAGCTCTTACGATTACAGGGATATAAGAGACGACCGCATAAATACATATTTTAGTCTGAACCGTGGTGAAAGAAAAACTTTTATTGTCATACTCAATGCTGCCTATAAAGGTGAATTCTATCACCCTTCGGTATGGTGTGAAGCTATGTACACAGCCAACTGTTATGCAAGACTGCCGGGGATGAAAGTAACAGTGGATGACTGATAAATTGAAGAGATGGTTTTATATACCGCTTTTGTCAGCGGCAGTGCTTCTCACTCCGGTTTTCGTTTCACCTGTTCCGGTTTTCAGGGCTCCTCTCTCGACTGTCGTAGAAGCTTCCAACGGCGAACTTCTTGGGGCGAGGATAGCTGACGACGGTCAGTGGAGATTCCCTTCCGGGGACTCTGTACCTCTTAAATTTGAAAAAGCTCTACTGACATTCGAAGACAGGTACTTCTATTACCATCCGGGAATAAATCCTTTTTCCATAATGCGGGCACTGATACACAATATCCGGGCCGGGGAAATAGTGAGTGGCGGCAGTACCATCACCATGCAGGTAGCAAGGCTGTCGCGCGGTAACAGGCCGCGCACCTATAGTGCCAAAATCATTGAAATGTTTTCCGCACTGAAACTTGAGTTATTAAGATCAAAAAAGACTATCCTTAAATTGTACACTGCAAATGCTCCTTTCGGTGGTAATATAGTAGGTCTTGAGGCTGCAGCCTGGCGTTATACAGGAAAAGCTGCAGCAAATATTACCTGGGCAGAAGCTGCAACACTGGCTGTTCTTCCAAATTCTCCTTCACTTATCTTTCCCGGCAGGAACCAGGAGATACTTAAAACACGAAGGGATATCCTTCTGGAAAAACTGTATGAGAGAGGTGCCTTCGATTCCCTGACCCTCCTCCTTGCTCTTGATGAACCCCTGCCCGGTCCACCACATCCACTGCCGGTCAGGGCACCTCATCTGACAGATCATTTCTATAAAAACGCCAGAGGGCAAAGGATCAGGACAACAATAGATCCTTTAATACAGGAAAGAGCTTTAACTGTTTTTTCCATCCACCAGAAAGACCTTTCTGCAAATTTTATAAATAATTCCGCCGGGATCATTGCAGATGTCGGTACGGGTAAAGTGCTTGCCTATATAGGAAACAGCACTATTGAAAGGAACGGAGAGCATAACGGGGATGTTGATATTATCCGCTCGATGCGAAGCACGGGAAGTATACTTAAACCCTTTCTTTATGCAGGTATGCAACAGTCGGGAGATATACTCCCGGATGCCCTGATAGCCGATATACCTTCACGTTTCCCGGGCTTTGCCCCCGAGAATTTCGATATGAGTTACAGCGGTGCTGTACCTGCCTCACAGGCACTGTCACAATCACTCAACATACCGGCAGTGAAAATGCTCGGCCAGTTCACTCCGGGAAAATTCCTCAACCTTCTCCGGGAAACAGGGTTTACTTCTTTTACCAGATCAGCCGATCATTACGGTCTTTCACTTATCCTGGGAGGAGGAGAAACATCTCTCTGGGAACTGACAGGCAATTATGCATCTCTTTCCAGGGTCCTGAACAGATACAATGAAACGGGGCAGTATTTCAATGAAGATTATCATCCTCTGGTACTTGTAGAAGAGACAGGAGACAGGGATCATCTCACTGTGGATAATGATCCTCCTCTTTCTGCCTCAGCTATATGGCTTACTTACGAGGCACTGAAAAAAGTAAACCGGCCTGTCAATGAAACAGGATGGCAGTTTTTCTCATCATCACCCGATATAGCGTGGAAAACAGGGACCAGCTATGGTTTCCGTGATGCCTGGGCTGCCGGTACAACACCCCAATATGTCATTGGTATATGGGCTGGTAATGCAGACGGAGAAGGCCGTCCGGGTCTTACCGGGATCACTGCCGCTGCTCCAATACTCTTTGATCTCATCAGCATTATGGGAACTTCAGAATGGTTTACTGAACCTGCAGGCGAACTGACGACTCTCACCGTATGTGCCGAAAGCGGATACAGGGCAGGACCCGACTGCCCCGTCACAAAAGAGATACGTGCCTGCCTCAACGGAACGCGCAGTGAAGTATGTCCCTACCATAAAATAATCCACCTGGATAAATCGGGTCAGTGGCAGGTTAACACCGCTTGTGCCTCACCTGCTGATATACAAAATGTGCCATGGTTCATCCTTCCGCCTGCGATGGAATACTTCTATCGTGAAATACATCCCGAATACAAAATCCTGCCCCCACTGTTACCAGGCTGTACCTCCGGCAAAGAAATTGAGGTGATGGAATTTCTCTATCCCCGGCAGGAAACAGGGATCTTTATCCCACGCGACCAGACAGGATCATCCACCAGAATGATAGCAGAAATAGTACACCGTAACCCTTCCAAAAAGATTTTCTGGCATCTCGATGAAAAATATATCGGTACAACTGTGTCATTACACCAACTGGAAATATATGCCAATACAGGAACACATTTTCTGACAGCTGTTGATGAGGATGGAAACAGTATAATGTGCAGCTTTACTATTATAGGAAAGACGGATCAGTGAAAAATGTCAACTTCTGCATGTAACATTACTATACATTAATTTATTATAAATCATTGCCTTAGCGTTATATATTAATCTCCATAATTATTTAAAAATCTTTAGCATCTTTGCACAGCTGATATTTTTGTAATTATGAATACTGAAGAAGAATGGTTCCCTGTTGTTGACAAAGACGGCAATGAGATACTGCAAGCCCCCAGAAGCCGGTGCCATGATGGCATAAGCAGGTTACTACACCCTGTAGTACACCTTCATCTTTTCAATGACAAAGGAGAACTGTTCCTCCAGAAAAGGGCTATGACGAAAGATCTCCTGCCAGGGAAATGGGATACATCGGTAGGAGGACATATCAGACCCGGAGAAAAAACTGAAGATGCCCTTAGGAGGGAGACAGAAGAGGAATTGGGTATAGTATCCCCGGAATTTCAGTTTATAAAAAAATATATATGGGAGTCACCTCTTGAGAGGGAGCTTGTATATTCATTCAGGGGGTGTTCATCTGAAGAGCCGGCAATCAACAGAGATGAGATTGATGAAGGCCGATTCTGGTCGGCTGAGGAAATCCTGACACACACAGGAAAAGGTATTTTCACTCCTAATTTCGAATATGAGTTCAAAATGCTTCTCAGTGAAAGCGGAAAAGACAAATGATCCTCTTCATTATTCTCCGGAAAATATTGTGTTTAATAATTCTGTTGTTTATCTTTCTTCACTAATAAATGGCCAATGGCAAAAACTGTTAAGATACTTGTCCTGAAAAATCCAGTAGAAGCACATATTATGGGAGATATCCTCAATGAAAGGGATATTCCCCACCTGATAAAATCTTTCCATGATCTTGTTTACGATGGTCTGTGGCAGACTCCCACTGCCTGGGGCCAGCTTGATGCGCCCGAAGAGTACAGGGAAGAGATCATGAAAATCTATGAACAGCTGTCACTGTCTGAAGACATATCCGATACTACAGAATAGTATATATAGGCCCTTATTTTATTATTACCGGGACTTATTTTATTTTTTGATTACTTCATTATATTTTATAATCTTGTTTACCCTATTTTTTAAAGCTATTTAACAGAGAATAAATGGAATCTGCTCAGATTAAAAGGTCTCTTTTCATATTGAACCCACATGCGGGTATTCTGCCTGTGAAATTTATTCTCTCAAGTGAGCTCCAGCGCAGGAGGAATGAACTTGCTACTTATAAGTCCTTAAGCATTGATGAGTCGGGTTCCCATATAAGGGAAGTCTTTAATAAATATGATTTTTTTATTGCTGCCGGAGGCGATGGCACAGTAAGAAGTGTTGCAAAACAGCTTCTTGGTTCCAAAAAGATACTTGGTGTCCTTCCTATGGGTTCGGGTAATGGCTTTGGCAGAGAATTCGGGTTCAGACCCAATATACGATCTCTCCTCTCAGACATAAGAAAGGCCGGAAGCATACCTGTTGATGTTATTGAAATGAATGATCAAATCTGTCTCAATCTGGCAGGGACAGGCCTCGACAGCTATGTAGCACATTCTTTCAACAAATCAAGGACAAGAGGGTTCTGGACATACTCGTGGATGACACTCAGAAATTTTGCAGACCTTCGTCCTTTCAGGGTTTGCATACAGTCAGGCGACAAGGAGATCTTCAATGATGACATCTTCGATCTGATCATTGCAAATACAAGGCAGTTTGGATATAATGCCTTTATAGCTCCCGAAGCAAAACCTCATGACGGGATCATTGATATCGTAATAATTAAACCATTCCCCAAAATCCTCGCTCCTTTTTTTATTATCCGCCTCTTTACAGGAACAATAAAAAACTCAAAATATGTCAGTTACATTCGTACTGCGGATCCATTCATTATAAAGACAGACGAAAAGAGATTTCATATTGACGGGGAACCTGTTGAGATAGAAGGAGATCTGAAAGTAAATATCAGACGTAATGCTCTGATGGTACTGCAGACAAAACGGAGTAAGTTGTAACAGGTCACAGGTAAGAAAAAAAGACTCTTATATTGTTTCATATTATCTCCCTGTAATAAGAAAATGGCTGTTACGCTTTTCTGTTACAGCCACTTCTACCACAAAACCACTGTTATGAAAGTATCTGCTTAGGGAATCAATTTATTCTCAGAATCATCGTAATGTGAAAGAAACCGGTACGGAGTACCATACCGGAACAGCTTTCCCTCCCTGACGTCCCGGCTCGAAATCACCCAGCATACTTATCACTCTGACAGCCTCGGCATCAAGTAAAGGATGTACACCGCTGATAACTTCAACATTGTCAACATTGCCCTTTTCGGTAACAGTAAAACGTATAATCACTCTTCCGCTTATACTGTCAGCTTTGGCTTCTTCCGGATAACGGATATTCTCAGCTATAAAAGTCAATAGTCCCATATCCCCGCCTTTATACATTGGCATCTCTTCAACAACCACGAAAGGTTCCATATCACCGTCTTTCTTCGTAGTGGCCCTGTTTATATCCGGCTGCTGAACCCTGGATGAACTCATCATAGGGACTGCTTCACGGTAATCCGGGTCTTTTTGCATTACAACCTCCAGCTCATCCATAGAATCAGTTTTTACAGTCTGTGTCTTATAACCTTTCAGAGAAAAAACAAGTAAACTGCCTCCCGGAACATTTTCAAGAATGAAAACACCTGAGTTGTCAGTCTGCACACTTTGATATGAACCAGTTACCAGAATGTTCACCCCCGAAAGAGGTTTGTTCTCTGCATCTGATACCTTTCCCCTGATATCTGTTAAAATGACACTGGAGATGGTTTCTACTGTTTCAGAATCTCCAGGAGCATAAATATAATTATACTCCGGTTCGGCAAATGCATATAAAATGACAGCAATCACCGGCAGTACAAGGAGTACTTTCATTTGCCTGTACGGTGAGAAAATAATGTCTTTCATCATTTCGAACCTTTTTTTATTAATTGAATAATTGAATGTATGGACAAGGCTGAGTACCGGCCCTCCCATTATCTGGTTAAGCAATGCAGCTTTGTAGTTTGCCGGATTCCCTGAAAGTCGAAGAGCCCCCTTGTCAGCAAGATACTCATGGTTGATTTTGATGAATCTTCTGTACATCCAGATAAAAGGATTCATCCATTGAATGACACGGAGTATTTCAGCCAAAAGGAGATCAACCCAGTGTTTCTGTTGTACATGAATCATTTCATGATTCATTATCTCCCGCATTTCTTCATCAGATTCGGATGATTTTAAAAAGATATGGTTAAAAAAAGTAAATGTCGCGGGGAAAGCAGAGGAGTATATCACCTTTGTCTGTTCATCACCCCCGTATTTTTTCTCTCGTAATACTCTTATCAGCGGTATTGTTTGCTTTATTAAGCATACCAGGAAATATATTACCCCGGACAAATATATTCCCATCAGTACCATGAAAACCCATAAATACTGATCTGTAGCCGGTAACAGTCCGTCGGCAGAACCTGCTGCAACGGAGGGAGCAAGCAAACTTTCTGCAGGAGCAGTAATATCTGCTTTGTAATGAATGGTTATAAGCGGAAACAGTGTTGAAACGATCAGACCCGTTAACAGATATATTCTTTTCAGTACGAAGTATCTCTCATTCTGAAGAAAGAAAAAATATACCAGGGCAAAACCTGTAATCCATAAAACCGATTTGAACAGATACGTAAAAAATGCTTCCATTATTTATTTTTTTTGCTTTTCCTGAGTTCTTTCTTCGTATCCTCGAGGATCTCCTCAAGCTCTTTAATACTCATATCCTTTTCTCTGGCAAAAAATGAAGCCATTGCTGTAAATGAGTTATCAAAATAATCCTCCATCAATCCGAATAACTGATGTTTTGAATACTCACTTTTTGACACCAGAGGATAATAGATATGCACATTGCTGTATGCTTTATGACCAACATAACCCTTCCTCTCCAGTACACGTACCACTGTAGATACCGTGTTCCTGGCAGGTTTAGGATCACTGAAACGGGCGCGGATATCTTTCACCAGCGCTTCTTCCATATCCCAGATAATCTGCATGATTTGTTCTTCTGCCTTTGTTAGTTTCATATCAAAAAATTTTAGTTATTGTTTATTTATACACTTTAAGTTCCCATGTTCCCTCAATGGGATTTGACCTGTCCTCTGTATTATCCTTTTCTCCGTAACCCGATACGGCAGCTGATAAAAGAATGACTGTTGCAAATACTAATGAAAGTGGAATAATTGACTTTTTCATCATGTAAATAATTACGATCAGTTTATAGTCAGCATAATTATAAAGTCATATCATCTACAAATGTATAACTATTTAATTAGTCATACAAATTTTTTTAAAGAAAAATGACTACCAGTCTAGTTTTATTTTGTATATGGCTGATATAATGGACATTATAATCCCACTCCTCCTATCATAAAAGCAAGAAATGCTATTACATTCAGAGAAGTGTTCACAACGAGGAAATTTTGAGAAGACAGGCCACACAAGGCCTATAGTTATTTTTTTCTGCTAGTTAACCAGTTTTATTTTTGCAGCATAGTCATTTGCAGCAGGATTATTTCCATCGGGGAAAGGAGGCATAACGAGATTACCTTTTTTGTCGGTCTGAACAGTCAGGGCATCGTACCAGTTCCCGTTCATAGTGTTATACCATTCAACTGAATATGTCTGTTTTGGAAGGAAACCGGTTAATTGGGGTAATACAGATTCCTTTTCAAAATAGAGAAATGCCAGGTCTTTCTGAGTTGTCCGCATCATATAAGCCCATCCGTCAAGACCTGACTCCGGGCTGCCCGGAGCTTTTTGGGGGCTAATATCTGCATGGCATATCTGTAACTCCTGGTATCTGTCACCTTCTGACAGGATGAATTTACCCAGGAACTGCATGTATTCCCCTGACTCATATTTTAGGGCATCCCATATATGTGGTCTGAAGCCTGCCGGTTCACCTGTAGAGGTGATGTCGTATGCAGCTGTACCGTGAACATGGCCAG
>ERZ795048.3666-NODE-3666-length-11242-cov-3.781711_pt1 | contig 11242 bp, 8 predicted proteins | sample MGYA00375132_ERZ795048 | MGnify/ENA primary metagenome ERZ795048 (study PRJEB30177, sample SAMN05720225) | activated sludge metagenome | isolation source: Anaerobic digester | place: Hong Kong | collected 2014-12-17 ...
AAGCCGATCTGAAATACCTTACGGATATCGGGAATGCAATTCTGCATGCTTCAAAGGTAAAAGGTACTGGTATTGCGCTTCGTAGTGAGGAGTATCTTACAAAGAAGATACTGGAGGGAAAATCGGTTATTGCTGTTCACAACGACGGCTCCTGGGCAGGATACTGCTATATCGAATCGTGGGGACACAATAAATTTGTTGCGAACAGCGGTCTGGTTGTGAATCCCGATTTCAGGGGACACGGCCTGGCCAGCATGATTAAGGGCAAGGCTATGGAATTGTCGGGTAAGCTGTTTCCAACGGCCCGGCTGTTTGGTCTCACCACCAGTCTTGCAGTAATGAAGATCAACAGCAGCCTGGGGTATAAACCGGTCACATTTTCAGAACTCACCGACGATGATGAATTCTGGAAAGGTTGTATGACCTGTCCGTATTATGACATCTTGGTAAGAACCCGCAGGGCCCATTGCCTGTGCACTGCAATGCTGAAGGAAAGTGCCGTAGAATCAAAAGAAAAGCAGCCGTCGCAGGACCATGCTGCAGCCTAAATAGTATACTCAAATGACAAAAAAGGAACCAGTTTTGCTCGCCTTCAGCGGCGGTCTTGATACAACATTTTGTGCCATTTACCTGGCAAAGGAAAAGAACCTGGAAGTTCATACTGCTATCGTTAATACGGGAGGGTTCGATAATGAAGAGCTAAAAAAGATTGAAGATCATGCCCTGAAATTAGGCGTTGCTTCACACCGGGTGCTGGATGCAACCGGTGAATACTATGACCGGTGTTTAAAATATCTTTTGTTCGGGAATGTTCTTCGGAACAGGAACTATCCCCTCTCAGTCAGCTCCGAACGATCTTTTCAATCCATAGCACTGGTTGAATATGCCCGTGATAAAGGATATAAAAAGATTGCGCATGGGTCCACCGCTGCCGGGAATGACCAGATTCGCTTTGATCTGACCATCCAGGTACTGGCCCCTGAAATAGAAGTGCTGACTCCCATTCGGGAACTTAAAATTTCCAGGGATAATGAAATAAAATACCTGGCGGAGAATGGCGTTATCATGGAGGCAAAGACAGTTGAGTATTCCATAAATAAGGGATTGTGGGGAACCAGTGTAGGTGGTAAGGAAACGCTGACCAGCGACCGTGAACTTCCCGACTCAGCCTATCCATCCGGAGCACCTAAAGACGGAACCGAAGTGATCAGTATTGATTTTCAAAACGGGGAACCCATCGGACTGAATGGTCAGAAAATGAGTCCTGTGGAGATCATTCAGGAACTTGATAAACTGGGAGGCGGATATGCTGTTGGAAGGGATGTGCATGTAGGAGATACTATAATCGGGATCAAAGGCCGGGTTGGATTTGAAGCCCCGGCAGCCAAAATACTCATCGAGGCTCACCTGGCACTGGAGAAACATGTGCTTACACGCTGGCAGATGCACTGGAAGGAACAGATCGGGAACTGGTATGGAATGTTTGTTCATGAGGCACAGTTCCTGGAACCTGTAATGCGGAACCTGGAGGATTTTCTTACTTCCTCCCAATCGACGGTTACGGGTACCGTCCATGTAAGATTGCGTCCATACAATATCCAGGTTACAGGAGTGAAAAGTCCGTTCGACCTCATGGATGCAGAGTTTGCTGCATACGGGGAGGAGAGCAGGGACTGGAGTGCTGCTGATGTGGACGGATTTACCAAATTGCTGGGGAATCAGCAAAAAATATGGCACAGGATAAACCAGCGCCAGAAAAACAAATAAAACAAGACCATTCTGAGGGTCGATAAAATACAGCACCATGAAAATAGGAATAATCGGAGCCGGAAATATCGGTGGAGCTATTGCCAAAGGACTGATAAAGTTTGGTAATGTTAGCGGAACGGATGTATTGCTATCCCGAAAGAAAAAAGACCTGCTGGGTGAATACAGCGCCCTGGGACTGACCCTTTGCAAAGGGAACAGCGAACTGGTGGAAGCCAGTGATGTCATTATCCTGGCGGTGCTTCCCATCCAGGCAAAAGATATTGTTGAAGAAATAGCTCCGTTGTTTAAAAAGGGCAAACATACCCTTGTGAGCGTTGTCTCCGCCGTCTCCATTACAGAAATCGAAACATGGAGTAATAACCTGGTTCCGGTGGTTCGGATCATGCCCAACACTGCCGTTGAGTTTGGTGAATCCATGACATGTATTGCAGGGAATGACCCTGATGCCGAAAAGATCGTTGAAGAGATCTTCAATCCGCTTGGCTCCACCATGATCATCCAGGAACGTTTGATGCCGGCGGCCACCATCCTTGCAGCCTGTGGAATCGCCTTTTTTCTACGTTTTATCCGGGCCGAAACCCAGGGCGGGATCCAGATTGGATTCCATGCCGAGGAAGCAGGTAAAATTGCCGCCCAGACCGCCAAGGGAGCGGCCCAGATCCTGCTCAGTACAGGCAATCATCCGGAAAGGGAAATTGATAAGGTTACCACCCCCATGGGATGTACCATCGCCGGGCTGAATGAAATGGAGCATTATGGACTCAGCTCCGCCCTGATCAAAGGAATTATCACCTCCCATGCCGGGATCAGTGAACTTAAATGACCGTTGCAGAAAAACATATAAAACTGTTGGTCCAGATGCTGGCCATCCCTTCCCTGAGCAGGAACGAGGATACCCGTGCCGGTTTTCTTTTTAACTGGTTGAAGACGGAAGGATATACGGTCGTGAGAATTGCAAACAACCTGATGGTTACCCATGGCTCCGATCCTTCTGAAGCCAGTGTAATACTGAACTCCCACATTGATACCGTGCCTCCGGGTGACGGATGGGATTCGGATCCATATCTTCCCGTGCGGAAAGAAGGAAAGATCACCGGGCTGGGAAGCAATGATGCCGGGGCTTCGGTGGTATCCCTGCTTGGCGCCTTCAGCACTTTGTCTGCGCATCCGAAAGCCGGAGAGCTGGCATTATTAATAACCGCTGAAGAGGAGGTGAGCGGTGCAAACGGAATTTCTTCCCTCATTCCACTATTTAAAAATCTGAAATTTGCCCTTGTGGGTGAACCCACGGGAATGGATGCAGCTGTTGCAGAACGGGGACTGATGGTGGTCGATGCCGTAGCAACCGGGGTCCAGGGCCATGCTGCCAGGGGAGAAGGGGTGAATGCCATTTATAAAGCCATGGAGGATATTGAACGCATCACCCGACTGGAATTCTCCGAACACTCCAGGTGGCTCCGGGATCCCTCGTTAAATGTCACTGTTATCCAGGCAGGAAGCAAACACAATGTGGTGCCCGGTAAATGCGAGTTTGTAATCGATGTGAGGAGCAACGATCATTACAGCAATGAAAGATTGTTGCAAATTCTCAGGGAAACATGCTCATCAGAGATGCAGGAACGCTCCATGCGATTGCGGAGTTCCTGTCTGCCGGATGAACATCCGGTTTTTTCCCTGATTGAAAAATACGGCATGAAACCATTCGGATCACCCACGCTATCGGATATGGCGCTGCTGAGCGTACCATCTTTAAAACTGGGACCGGGACACTCTTCAAGATCCCATACCGCCAATGAGTATATTCTCGAAGATGAAATAAAAGGCGCAATACCTCTTTACGAAAACCTGATTGCCGATATACTAAACGCTGATTTATGAAACTGTGGGAAAAAGATAGTAAAACCGAGGATTCGGTAATGAAATTTACGGTTGGGAACGACCGGGATTATGATCGTTTGCTGGCCCCTTACGATATCGTGGGATCCATGGCCCAGGCAATTATGCTTGCCGAAACGGGAATTATTGAAACCGTTGAAGCAAAACAGCTGGTTTCTGAACTTGCTGCCTATTTCCCCACAGTAATGGATGCATCTTTTTCCCTGAATCCGGAAGATGAGGATATTCACAGTCACCTTGAAAATTACCTGGTGAAACGGACCGGCGATGCCGGTAAGAAGATTCATACCGCCCGGTCGCGGAACGACCAGGTAATGACTGCCATGCAACTTTTGATGAAAGAGGAGTGGAGGTTGCTGATTTCAGAGGTTTCATCCCTTTTCGATGTGTTGATCAGCCAGGCAGAAAATCATAAAGCATCCCTGATTCCGGGCTATACCCATACCCAGGTTGCCATGCCTTCCTCCATTGCTTTATGGCTGGGAGCATATGCCGAATCACTTGTTAATGACCTGCAGCTTGCTTCCGGAATCATTCGGGTCATCGATCAGAATCCGCTGGGATCAGCTGCCGGGTATGGATCTTCTTTCCCGATCAACCGGGAATTGACTACAAAACTGGCAGGTTTTTCAGATATCCTGGTATCTTCGGCGTCTGCCCAGTTGAACCGGAGTAGAATGGAAGCATTTATGGCACAGGGCCTGGCATCCCTGGCCCAGACACTCAACCGGCTTGCTGCGGATATGATCCTTTTCATGGGACAGGACCATAATTTTATCGGATTTCCGGAAGAACTCACCACCGGATCCAGCATCATGCCGCACAAGAAAAATCCGGATGTACTGGAGCTTATCCGGGCGCATTCCAACCTGGTAATGCTGGCGCCAACCCAGTTGAATGCACTCACATCCAACATGATCTCAGGATATCACCGGGATTTTCAACTGGCCAAGGAGATTCTGGTTCCGGCCATTGATAAAACAAAACAATGCCTTGCGATGATGGAATTGATGGTGGGGCAAATGAAGGTCAACAATGATATTCTTAAAGCTGAAAAATATAAATACATATTTTCTGTCGAGGAGGTGAACAGCAGGGTCATTGAAGGGAAAACTTTCAGGGATGCGTATCGCGAAGTAGCCGAAGATATCAAAAACGGCACGTATAATCCGGATTATAAAGCAAATTACACGCACCTGGGAAGCATCGGAAATCCGGGACTTGATCTCATACGAAAGAAGATGCAGCAGGTATTGAAGCAGACAGAGATTACATCCCTGGAAACGGTTTTTGAGGGATTATCCGGATATTATTCCGGCAACTAGTTTAGAAAAGGAGAGGGAATTATGAATCACAGGGATATCCTAAAGAATAAAAAACGGATAATCGTAAAGGTAGGTACGGCTTTGCTTACACAAGAAAACGGAAAGCTCAACCTGATTCGCCTGGAGAAACTGGCAGGCGTACTGGCTGGATTGCGGGAGCAGGGCAAAGAAATCATACTGGTTTCTTCCGGTGCAGTGGGAGCAGGACTGGGTAAGTTGAATATTGATCATAAGCCCGCCAATGTGGTTGAAAAGCAGGCGCTGGCTTCCATTGGACAAGCCAGGCTGCTCAGGATGTATGAGACCTTTTTCGACGAATATCAGCAGACCATCGGTCAGGTACTGCTTACCCGTGACGGTATTGAGAATGTTACGCGGAGGACCAATGCACGGAATACCATCAATCACCTGCTTTCAATGGGTGTTATCCCTATAATTAATGAAAATGATACGGTTTCAATTGCCGAAATTGAGTTCGGGGATAATGATGTCCTGTCGGCCATGGTAGCGGACCTGGTACGTGCCGATCTGCTGGTTATTCTTACCACCACCAACGGGGTATTTACTTCGGACCCACGGTTCAACAGTGATGCACGTCAGGTTCCAACGGTCCTGAAAGCCGGGGAGGATTTGAAGGATATCGTTATGGAAGGCAAGTCAGAATTAGGATCCGGTGGAATGTATTCCAAGGTCCATGCTGCCGAGCTTTGCCGTTCGAAGAACATTGATGTTGTCATCGCTGAAGGGACAAGCCCGGATATCCTGTTTGATATTCTCGACGGGAAGGAATTCGGAACCCTCTTCGTCAGTGATACGTCCGGTAACCAATAATAAAGTAAGGGAAGATGAAAGAAATTATCGAAATAGGAAAAAAAGCAAAGCAAGCTTCATATGAACTTGCTCACCTGGATACAGGTGCAAAAGATAAAATTCTTGAAGGTGTTGCAGAGAAACTTGTTGCATCCACAGGGGCTATCCTTAAGGCAAATTCAAAGGACCTGATTCAAGCCGAAGAGATGGGTCTGAAAGGAGCCATCGTGGAACGCCTGACATTGAATCCCGGCAGGATAGAAGGTATTGCAGAGGGCTTGCTGCAGATTGTCGGCCTGGAAGACCCCATCGGTGAGGTGCTGGAAATGAAGAAACGCCCCAACGGTCTTATGATAGGTAAGAAACGCGTACCGCTTGGTGTAGTGGGTGTGATCTACGAATCAAGGCCAAATGTTACCGCTGATGTTGGAGGCCTGTGTATCAAAACCGGTAATGTCTGTGTGCTCAGGGGCGGAAAGGAAGCCTTTCATTCCAACCTGGCCATCGTGAATATCTTCAGGGAAGTGATACAATCGCTGGGATATAATCCGGATATGATTCAGCTGGTAACCAATACCACACGTGAAAGTGCCAATGCGCTGATGAAGCTGAACCAGTACCTGGATATCCTTATTCCCCGGGGAGGGGCCGGATTGATCCAGGCGGTGGTGGAGAACAGTACGGTTCCTGTTATTGAGACCGGGGTGGGCAATTGCCATGTTTTCGTGGATGACTCGGCCGACCTTGAAATGGCTACGCGGATCGTAGTCAATGCCAAGACACATCGTCCCGGGGTTTGTAATGCAGCTGAAAGCCTGTTGATCCACAAGGATATCGCGGATACCGCCATCCCTCTTATCGGGAAAGCCCTGGTGGATGCGGGGGTTGAGGTACGTGGGGATAAAAAAGTATGCAGCCTGGTGAAAGAGGCCATTCCTGCCACCGAAGAAGACTGGGGTACCGAATACCTGGACTATATCATGAGTGCAAAAGTGGTGGATTCCCTTGAAGAAGCTGTTTCACATATCAATAACTATGGATCCTCCCACTCGGAATCCATCGTAACAAAGAATTATGATCATGCACAATTCTTCCTCGACAGGGTAGATGCTGCTGCTGTATATGTAAACGCCTCCACCCGTTTTACCGACGGCTTTGAGTTCGGATACGGGGCCGAGATCGGCATCTCTACACAGAAACTTCACGCACGTGGTCCCATGGGCCTCAAGGAGCTCACCACCACGAAGTATGTGATATACGGGAACGGGCAGGTCAGGGGATAGATGTTTGGAGGCTAAGCGACTGGAAGGAGCTTAGTCCTGATGAGTGTATCGACGTCGGGATTGGAGGTTAGATATTAGAGGTTAGAAATTGGAGGTTAGAAATTGGAGGTTAGAAATTAGATATTGGATGCATATAAACGTCGGGATGCATGGGGATACATTATTACTAGATTACAGCAATTTGGTATTGTATTCATTGAAAACTCCGCTATTGATGAATTAGATGCAAGAATTCGCAGAAAGAATTTTATTTCTTTCTATAGAATTTAACTCCTCCCAGTGGTAAGATTACTCTACTTCCCTTTTTTTTCAATCAGATCGATAAACTCATCGAACAAAAACGCTGTATCCGTTGGTCCGCCTGATGCTTCGGGGTGGAACTGTGTGGAGAAGAAGGGCTTTGATACATGACGCATTCCCTCGTTGGTATTGTCGTTGAGGTTGATAAAGAGAGGCTCCCAGTCAGAGGTCAGCGTATCGTTGTCGATGGCAAAGCCATGGTTTTGCGAGGTTATGTAAGCCTTATCGGTATCGACCATCAGAACGGGCTGATTGTGGCTCCTGTGTCCATATTTGAGTTTATAGGTATCCGCATCGGCAGCAAGGCCCATCAACTGGTTCCCCAGGCAAATGCCAAATATGGGTGTATCCCCGGTGAAAGCATTCTTAAGGTTGGAAATGGTTGCCTGGCACATCTTGGGATCTCCCGGTCCGTTGGAGATAAACAGACCGTCGTATTCTTCCTCACTGATGTCATGATCATAAGGTACGCGAATCACCGTGGTATCTCTTTCCAGCAGGTAGCGAATAATATTGTATTTCACGCCACAGTCGATCAGTAGAATTTTGTGCTTTCCATTCCCGTACACTTCTTTTTCCTTGATACTAACCTGGTCTACCAGATTCACCTGGTTCGGATCATACCAGTCGGGTTCAACATCTTCAAATATTACTTTGCCCAGCATGGAACCCTCTTCACGGAGGGTCTTTGTAAGCAGTCGGGTGTCCACACCAAAGATGCCGGGGATTTTATGTTCCTTCAGCCAGTCACCCAGGCTTTTTTCTGCATTCCAGTGGGAATATTCGGCAGAATAGTCACTTACGATAAGTGCTGAAATATGGAGCATGCTGGATTCGAAAAAGCGGTACATGTTATTTTCCTTTTCCTTATCAGGTACCCCGTAATTACCCACTAGCGGATAAGTAAGGACCAGGATCTGCCCCCTGTATGAAGGGTCGGTCAGACTTTCCGGGTAACCGGTCATTGCCGTGTTAAAAACCACTTCCCCGGCTACACTTCCTTCGTATCCAAACGAGTAACCTTCGAAGATTTTACCATCCTCCAGTTTCAGTTTTATCTTCTTATATTCCATGGAATATGCAGTAAATATTAGTTGTTTATAAATCTGTTCAATATGTCATCAACCTGTTCCGGAGACAGGTTCTTTGCCAGTATCTTCTTGTTTTCATCCAGCAGGAAAAGCTGGGGGAAGCTTTGGAGATTATACATCTTCCTGAATTCATTGTCGTACGGACTCCAGCAATTGACCCAGTCGTACATTTCATGCTGGTTTACAAAATCTATCCATTTCTCCTTTCCCTCCACCGAATTGATCACATGCACAGCCAGTACCTTCACGTCCTGGTTTTTGTATTTTTCAAATACCTCATAAAGCTTCGGAGTCGATTTCTGACAATGTCCGCAATCTGCTTCCCAGAAATAGAGTATGGTATACCGTGCTCCAACCTGTGATACCTTGAATGGGAATCCTACATGGGGATCTTTCTTTATATCTTCATCCATCTCTGCCATCTGGAAATGCTCGACGGGAATCCCTCGTAGTTCAAAATCAGGGGCAGGATTTCCGATGAAAGTATATTTACTTTTCTCCAGGTTGTCCTTCAGCTTCTCAATGAAAGCAGCATCACTCCATGTAGCTTCCGGGATGTAGTATTTTTCTGCAATATGGAAGTATACCTTGTCCATCCCCATCATCTTGCTTTCCGCAAAATTGTTGAACAGGGTAATGAGCATATATCGAAACATCTCATCGTGCGCTCTTGAGGCTTTAAGGAGTTTATCCACTGCAACGATTAGCGAATCCGGGTATTGGGTGGCTACCCTGTTTATATAGGTCTTGATTTTCGGATCATAGAGAGGTGTATGAAGCAGGCGGATGTCCCCGATATCGAAATTATCAAAGTAATGCTGCCTGTAATACACATAACGAATGGAATCCTGCTGTAGCGGTGTTCCACTAACTATGGATTCGGGAGCGTTGTTCTCTTTCATGGCAAGGAGGAAGGTGCCAAAGAAATTATCCTTGTTCTTCAGGGTAATTTCTTCAATATAATTCTCCATCCCTTTGTTCAGTTCGTCCATATTGGACTGTATTAAACTCGAATCGCTCTTATTACGCGCTACGGCCAGCTGATCCAGCAAAGATTGCTGTTCTTTCCTTTTTTCTGCAACGTTCAGTTTATACCTGTAAAATTCAGTATTTATCTCCGAATCCCTGAATACCGTCTTACCAACCAGGTCTGAGCTGTCGGCAAATATGGATATATGCTGGTTTTTGTCAAGCAGAAAATCAAAGTAATGCCTTGAATCGAAGAAGATAACGTACAGTCCTCCATCAAAGGATGTATTTCCACTGAAAGCCCCGGCTCCCTTGCTATTTAACTGAATTGTATCCTTCGGCACCATCCTGCTGGTAAAATATTCCGCAAGGATTACATCCTTCCCGGCAAAATCAGGTGCTTTCAGTTTGATAGAATATCCCTGCGAATACAGGAAACCGTTAAATATGAAGAGGGTAATCGCTGCGAGTTGAAGTCTTTTTCCAGTTTTTACCATCGGTTTTTAAAATTATGTGCAAAGGTAATCATTCTGAACCAATATTAATCCGGCTTTATTCTATTTAACCTTTCAATCTCTGTGCCAAACAAGTGGGTGTCTCAAAAGTCCAGTTAAAGAAATTTTAGATTTCAAATTAGTTCGCCCATCTGGGCTCATGAGCTCACCAGTAAAAGCTGGTTCGGTTGTAAGTTCAAAAAACCATAGATCGACTTTTGAGATACCCTCCTGTGTCTTCTTTCTGTATACAATGTGTGACAATGATTCATGAGCCACTTATTTAAACCAAAATTGATACTCAATCCTTGGACTACGGGAAAATTCAAGCTAACTTCGGGTTTTTATAACAAGACAACAATCACATAGTACAATGTATACGTTATCAGAAGCACAAAAATTAATAGAAAGACATCTCAATAATATTAAATTTCCCACAGAACCGGCCGAACTGTATGATCCGGTGAGGTACATCCTTTCCATCGGTGGAAAAAGGATTCGACCGGCACTTGTATTACTGGCCTGCGACATGTTTGCCGGATCTGTTGATTCGGCTATGCACCCGGCTACAGCCATAGAGTTGTTCCATAATTTCACCCTGTTGCATGATGATATTATGGACCGGTCGGAGTTACGAAGGGGAAAAGAAACGGTGCATGTGAAATGGAACCAGAATATTGCCATTTTATCCGGTGATGTTATGTCTATCCTTGCTTCAAGGTTTCTCAACCAGGCTCCCGGTGCCGTGTTACGATCGGTAAATGATAATTTTACCCTCACTGCCATGAAAGTATGCGAGGGTCAGCAACTGGATATGAATTTCGAGAAGGAGCTGATGGTCAGTGAGGAGGATTACCTTAAAATGATTGAACTTAAGACCGCGGTTCTTATTGCTGCCAGCCTGAAGATAGGAGCAATGCTGGGAGGAGCTGCCGAGAAGGATGCTGAAGACCTGTATAATTTTGGCAGGGACCTGGGACTGGCATTCCAGCTTCAGGACGACCTGCTGGATGCCTATGGTGACCCGGCTGAATTCGGAAAGGTTATTGGTATGGATATCGTTGACAACAAGAAAACCATCCTTATGATCACTGCCCTGAAACTGGCCGCCGAGGACGACCGGAATCAGCTTATACACTGGCTTGAAGCCACAAATTTCGATAACCAGGAAAAAATCAGTGCAGTCATGGCAATCTTCAATAAGCTGGATGTTAAGTCCAGGGTTGAAGACATGATCAATCGTTATTATGATTCCGCACTTAACAGTCTTGAGGCATTAAACAGGCCAAAAGACAGCAAAAGGG
>ERZ795048.3668-NODE-3668-length-11241-cov-4.440998_pt1 | contig 11241 bp, 10 predicted proteins | sample MGYA00375132_ERZ795048 | MGnify/ENA primary metagenome ERZ795048 (study PRJEB30177, sample SAMN05720225) | activated sludge metagenome | isolation source: Anaerobic digester | place: Hong Kong | collected 2014-12-17 ...
AAGAACTGGTATGTGCAGGTTGAGCATTGTGTAATAACAGTAAATGCCTATAGCTATACCATTATTACAGCCCACAAAGAGAAAAAAAGGGATTACGAATGAATAAGACCGGAAAATCAATAGAAAGATGGAAGATTTACGTTGAATGTTTTATTTTCATCAAGTTAGAAAGTGACAAAAAAGCGTAAACGTATTAAGATAGTACATTGAAGGACTTGGTATTAAGATAGAAGGAAAGGATAGAAAAAACAATGATTTCACAAGAATTCAAAGAAATGTTGAAAGCCCAAAGTGTAATTCGTAAGCTTTCGGTTTATGCCACAGAACGTGGAAAGGAAATAGGTTATGAGAATGTTTTTGATTACAGTCTTGGTAACCCTTCGGTACCGGTGCCTCCGGAATTTACACAGGCAATGATCGAATTACTTCAGACGAAGGAGCCGTCTTATTTACATGGATACAGTCCAAGCCCGGGCAATCCAATCGCACGACAGACCACTGCCGATTCTCTCAATCGCAGATTTGACATGAACTATACCGTAGATCACATTTTTATGACCTCAGGTGCTGCAGGTGCCGTTGCACATGCCGTTCGTGCTGTGACTAAGCCGGGAGATGAAGTGCTGACATTTGCACCCTACTTTCCTGAGTACAATCCCTACATTAATAAGTCCGGCGCTAATCTGAAGGTAGTTCCTGCCAATATAGAGAATTTCCAGATTAACTTTGAAGCATTTGAGGAAATGCTAAATGATAAGGTGATGGCGGTCTTGATCAATACACCGAATAACCCATCCGGTATTGCATACTCTTCTGAGACACTCACCAGACTTGCTGACATTCTTCGTGAGAAAGAGAAGGCATTTGGCCATGAAATCTTCCTGATTTCTGATGAGCCATACCGTGAGATTGTATTTGCAGGCGTGGATGCTCCCTATGTATCTAAGTTCTATGACAATACCCTGTCCTGTTATTCTTATTCCAAATCGTTATCCATTCCCGGAGAACGTATTGGTTATGTAGCAGTGAACCCAAACTGCGTGGATGCGCAATCGATTGTCCCAATGTGCTGCCAGATTTCCCGTGGTACCGGTCATAACTGTCCGGCATCAATTATTCAGCTTGCAGTTGCCAAATGTATTGATCTTACCAGTGATCTCTCTGTCTATGAGACGAACATGAACCTGCTCTATCATGAGCTTACCGCACTGGGATTTGAATGTGTAAAACCTGGCGGAACCTTCTATATTTTCCCGAAGGCTTTGGAAGAGGATGCCAATGCATTTAGCGAAAAGGCAAAGAAATATGATTTAATGCTTGTGCCGAGTGACACCTTTGGTGTAAAGGGATATTTCCGTATGGCATACTGCATCGAGACAGAAAAAGTAGAACGTTCCTTGGAAGCGCTTCGTAAATTCGTTAAGGAACAGTATTAGAGGAAGGTTGGATGAAATGGAACAGGCAGGATTAGTGTTAGAAGGCGGCGGAATGCGAGGGGTATATACCGCCGGCGTTTTGGATTATTTTATGGAGAGGGAACTGACCTTCTCACATTGCTATGGTGTATCAGCAGGTGCATGCCACTTGGCAAGTTATATGTCCGGTCAGAAAGGCAGAGCGCTTAAAGTATCCCTGGATTATCTGCAGGATAAGAATTATTGCAGTGCTTACAGTCTGGTTCGTACAGGAGACCTTTTTGGTGTGGAAATGTGTTACAACAGAATTCCGAACGAACTCTGCCCTTATGATTACGAGGCATTTAACAAGTATCCGGGCAAAGGCTATGCTGTGGTAACAAACATTGAGACAGGCCGTCCGGAATATATTCAGTTAGTGGATATGCATACCGATATTCAGGCAATCCGTGCGTCAGCATCGTTACCATTGGTTTCCAGAAATGTAGAGATTAATGGTAAATTGTATCTGGATGGCGGAATGGCAGATTCTATTCCCATTCGTCGAGCCAGAAAGGATGGCAATGAGAAAAATGTTGTTATCCTGACCAGACCGATAGGGTATCGTAAGAAACCATCATCTTCGGCGAATTTAAAGCTGATGCAGCTTCGTTATAAGAAGTATCCCAAGGTTGTGGAGGACATGGAGAAAAGATACTTAAGATATAATAAGACACTGAAGCTGGTTGAGAAGGAAGAGGAAGAGGGTAAGGCATTTGTCTTTCGCCCGGAGAAGCTGATTACGATCGACAGAATAGAAAAGGACAAAAACAAGCTGAAGGTTTTGTATCTGCAGGGTTATCATGATGCAGCAATGAACTTTGATGCAATGCTGGATTTTTTGCATAAAGCCTGACATAGTATATTAAAGAAAAGCAACGTAAGGGAGTATAAATGGATATTATTGAAATAATCAAGGCGGTTGTGTTTGGAATCGTGGAAGGAATCACAGAATGGCTGCCAATCAGCAGTACAGGACATTTGATTCTGTTAAATGAATGGGTGCAGTTCAATGTCTGCGAGACTCCGGAAAAGCTGGATGCATTTATGGAAGTCTTTGACGTGGTAATCCAGTTGGGAGCAATTCTGGCCGTGGTTCTCATATTTATCAGGGAAATCTGGCCGTTTGGGATTGTTGGCAAGTCTGCAACCGGGAAAGACTGGGTGTTTGGTGGACAAAACGGCAGGTTTGCTATGAAAAAGGATATTTTTATCCTGTGGTTAAAGATCATCGCAGCCTGTATTCCGGGGCTTGCCTATGGAGTTCTTTTGGATGATAAGGTGGAGGCATTGACAGCAGATTATAAAGCAATCATCGTTGTAATTATGCTGATTGTTGTCGGTGTTCTCTTTATTCTCATTGAGAATCTGCACAAGAATAAGAAGGCAAAGGTTACTTCTATTAATCATCTGAGTTATCAGGTTGCAGTGTTTATCGGTATCTTTCAGCTGATTGCTGCAGCACTTCCGGGAACCAGCAGATCCGGTGCGACCATTATTGCCGGCCTGCTTCTTGGATTATCCAGAGGCGTTGCTGCAGAATTCACCTTCTATCTGGCGATTCCAACCATGTTCGGTGCCAGTTTGCTTAAGGTAGTCAAATTCCTGGGTGAAGGAATGAGCTTTACCGGTACAGAGATGGGGATTCTTGTGGTCAGTTCGATTGTTGCATTTGTTGTTTCCATTGTTGTTATTCGGTTTTTCATGGGCTACATCCGCAAACATGATTTCAAAGTATTTGGCTGGTATCGAATTGTTCTTGGCACAATATTGCTGGTGTACTTCTTGATACGCTAAGAAAAAAGGCTGTGATATAGCCAATATCGCCTTCTTATTATCAATAGGACGATATGAAATTGAATTGTCTGGATTTCTTAATATCAACGAGGAAAATAGAAGATGTTTGACTTTTTCCCGATTTAGTTATACAATTTAAAAGAATGGGTTAATTGTATCTTTTTGTTGTGTAAAGAGTGAAAGCACGTATGTAACGTAAGCACGTATATTACGTGTAGAGGGAGAGAGCAATGGCAGAAGAAAATATGAATAAGGTAATCGTGAAAGCGCGTGCAATGGCTTTTCTTACCACGGCACCGGAGGAGGAACCGGTACCGGTAGTCAGAACCCCGAAAAAGCGCTATTCCAACAGAGGCCGTCAGGCAGCAATGAAGGCAGCAGAAGAAGCTGCGGCAGTTAAAAAGAAGGAAACCAGAGAACTGTTGAAGAATCAGATGGTTGAAAGAAAAGATACCATCATAACGATAGGAGAACAGAAGGCAGAAGAGCAGCAGGTAGTTGTGAATCCGCAACCGATTGTTCGAAGAGGCGTTGTAGAGAAAAGTGTTGTTAAGAAGATGCCCGCTTGTAAGAAGACAGAACCACTGAAGAAGCCTGATGATACTACATTGATTATTGCAGCTAAGAAGAAAAATGCTGATAAGTTAATAAAGGCACCGAAAGCTAAAACAGTTGCAAAGGAAGAAAAAGTAGCAAAAGTAGCCGTGAAGGAAGCAAAAGTAGCTGTAAAAGAAGCAAAAGTTAACAAAAAAGCAATTACAGTCAGGAAAGAGGAGAAAACTGTATCGGCAGAACTTATGAAGAATACATTCATTGAGTTTAACGGGACTTCTTATGATGAAGAGCATATCGTGAAGACAGCAGAAAGTATCTGGACAACGAAGCATAAGAAGAAAGCAGAAGATTTGAAAGCTTTAGAGTTATATATTAAGCCGGAAGAAAATGCTGTCTATTACGTTTTTAATAAGAAAGAATCAGGAAGTTTTACATTATAATTACATTTTTTGAGCTCTGTTGGATAGAACCATCAGAGCTCTTTTATAGGAACGACATTATTTTGACATCACGTTATTATTCTATAATGTGGTGTCTGTTCTATATTATACAGGGTCTAATGTTTTATCAAAAAATAACGGATAATTTAGCAAAATAGTGTTGACAATAAATTAGGTGAGTGGTATTTTATGAGTAGATGTTAGCACTCCAATCAATCGAGTGCTAACAAAGACAAAAACCAGAATTTCTGTTAAGGAGGATGCGAGATGCAGTTAGATGATAGAAAAATGAAGATACTGCGTGCCGTAATCCGCAATTATCTTGAGACAGGAGAACCGGTTGGAAGTCGTACCATCTCCAAATACACAGACTTAAATCTTAGTTCGGCAACGATACGTAACGAGATGGCAGATTTGGAGGAACTGGGATTCATCGTTCAGCCACATACTTCTGCAGGTCGAATACCAACAGATAAGGCTTATCGCCTTTATGTTGATGACATGATGGAGGAAAAGGAACGTGAGATTGCGGAACTGAAAGGAATGCTGCTTGAGACAGAGGGCAAGATGGACCACATGCTGAAAAATGTAGCAAAAGTTCTCGCAACGAATACCAATTATGCAACCATGGTATCCGCACCTCAGACGAAACGCAATAAACTGAAGTTCATTCAGCTGTCCAGAATAGATGAGAATCAGATCTTGGTGGTCGTTGTAGTAGAAGGTAATGTGATTAAGAATAACATGATTCACATTATGAATCCGTTGGATGAAGAGACCATGCTGAAGCTTAACATTTTACTGAACACTCATCTGAATGGCCTGTCTTTAGAGGAGATCAGCCTTGGAAGAATCGCAGCAATGAAGCAGCAGGCAGGTATTCATAGTGATATTGTCAGTGAAGTAATTGATGCGGTTGCCAATGCTATTCAGGAGGATGAGGATCTTGAGATTTATACCAGTGGTGCCAATAACATACTGAAGTATCCCGAACTTGCGGATCAACAGATGGTCGGTGAGCTGATTAATACATTTGAAGAAAAACAAGTGCTTGCGATGTTGGCATCCGATAGTATTGATAAAGCAGACGGTACCGGAATTCAGGTATATATCGGAGAGGAATCACCGATTAAGTCAATGAAGGATTGCAGTGTAGTTACCGCAACCTATGAAATCGGAGAAGGAATGAAGGGAAGCATTGCAATTATCGGACCCAAGCGTATGGATTACGACAAGGTGGTCGGTACCTTAAAGACCATGATGATGGAGCTTGATAACATTTACCATAAGAAAGATTCCTAACAAAATCTGAAGTTGGAATAGATAGCAGAAAGGAAATAGAAATGGCAGATCAAAAAAAGAAACAGCAAAAGCAGGAGACTCCAAATAATGAACAAGTAGCGGAGGAGACCGCAGATATGACACAGAACGAAACAGAACAGACGCTGGAGGAAGCAGCGGATACATCCACGGAAGAGTCAGCAGATGCAGATGTTGCTAAAGCGCAGGAAGAAGAGTCAGAAGACAAGACTTCTTCAGAGGAAAATGCGAAGGAAAGTAAGTTCTTTGGCAAGAAGAAAGATAAAGAAAAAGAGAAGCTGAAGGAACAGGCAGACGAGTTAAATGATCGTCTGATGCGACAGATGGCAGAGTTTGAGAACTATCGGAAACGTACCGAAAAAGAGAAACAGGCAATGTTTGAAACCGGAGCCAAAAGTGTGATTGAGAAATTACTTCCGACGGTTGATAATTTTGAACGTGGCCTTGCTGCAATCCCGGAAGAAGAAGCGGGCAGCAAATTTGTCGAAGGTATGCAGATGATCTATAAGCAGTTGATGGCAGAGCTTGAGAAATTAGAGGTTAAGCCAATCGAAGCAATAGGGAAAGAATTTGATCCAAATCTTCACAATGCGGTAATGCATATTGATGATGAAAATTTTGGTGAGAATATAGTAGCACAAGAGTTACAAAAAGGTTATACCTACCGTGACAGCGTTGTTCGTCACAGCATGGTACAGGTAGCAAATTAAGAGAATCTAATCCAAAATAGGAGGAAAATAAGATGAGCAAGATTATTGGTATTGATTTAGGAACAACAAACTCATGTGTAGCCGTTATGGAAGGTGGTAAGCCAACGGTTATCGCTAATACAGAGGGTGCAAGAACAACACCGTCCGTAGTTGCATTTACAAAGACAGGTGACAGACTTGTCGGAGAGCCTGCAAAGCGTCAGGCAGTAACGAACTCTGAGAAAACAGTTTCTTCCATTAAGAGAGACATAGGTACAGACAGAGGTCGTACCATTGATGACAAGAAATATTCTCCACAGCAGATTTCAGCGATGATTCTTCAGAAACTGAAAGCAGATGCTGAGAACTATCTTGGTGAAAAGGTAACAGAAGCTGTTATCACAGTTCCTGCATACTTCAATGATGCACAGAGACAGGCAACCAAGGATGCAGGTAAGATTGCAGGACTTGATGTAAAGCGTATCATCAACGAGCCTACAGCAGCAGCACTTGCTTATGGTCTGGATAATGAAAAAGAACAGAAGATTATGGTTTATGACCTTGGTGGCGGTACCTTCGATGTATCTATTATCGAGATTGGTGAAGGTGTTATTGAAGTTCTCGCAACCAGCGGTGACAATCGTCTTGGTGGTGATGACTTTGACCAGAAGATTACAGATTGGATGTTAGCAGAGTTTAAGAAGGCAGAAGGTGTTGATCTTTCTAATGATAAGATGGCTCTTCAGAGACTTCGTGAAGCTGCAGAGAAAGCAAAGAAAGAGCTTTCTGCATCTACAACAACCAACATCAACCTTCCGTTTATTACAGCAACAGCTGAAGGACCGAAGCATTTTGATATGAACCTTACCAGAGCTAAATTTGAAGAACTCGTTCATGATCTGATTGAGAGAACTGCAATCCCTGTACAGAACGCATTAAAGGATGCAGGTTTAAATGCATCTGAACTGAGCAAGGTACTGTTAGTTGGTGGTTCTACTCGAGTTCCGGCAGTTCAGGATAAAGTTAAATTATTAACAGGACATGAGCCCAGCAAGACATTGAATCCGGATGAGTGTGTAGCAATCGGTGCTTCTATTCAGGGTGGTAAGCTTGCCGGCGATGCAGGTGCTGGTGAGATCCTTCTTCTGGATGTTACTCCGCTGTCTCTTTCTATCGAGACTATGGGTGGTGTTGCAACCAAGTTAATTGAGAGAAATACAACCATTCCTACGAAGCACTCACAGGTATTCTCCACAGCAGCTGATAACCAGACCGCTGTAGATATCAACGTTGTACAGGGTGAGAGACAGTTTGCTAAGGATAATAAATCCCTCGGACAGTTCCGTCTTGATGGTATCCCTCCTGCAAGAAGAGGAGTACCTCAGATCGAAGTTACCTTTGATATTGATGCCAATGGTATTGTAAATGTATCCGCTAAGGATCTTGGAACAGGTAAGGAACAGCATATCACAATTACTGCCGGTTCTAATATGTCTGATAGCGATATCGATAAAGCAGTCAAAGAAGCTGCAGAGTACGAAGCTCAGGATAAGAAGAGAAAAGAAGCAATTGATGCAAGAAACGATGCAGATTCCATGGTATTCCAGGTAGAGAAAGCTTTAAATGAAGTTGGCGATAAGATTGATGCTTCCGAAAAAGCAGGTCTTGAGACAGAGCTGAATGCATTAAAAGAACTTCTTGAGAAAACCAAAGATCAGGAGCTTTCAGATGATCAGGTAGCAGAGATTAAGGCAGCACAGGAGAAGATGATGACCAGTGCACAGGGCTTATTTAGCAAGATGTATGAAGGAATGCAGCAGCCGGGCGGCGAAGCAGGAGCAGGCCCTGATATGAGTGGCATGGGTGGTCAGTCCACAGGTGATAGCAGTGCCAATGATGATATCATTGATGGCGACTTCAAAGAGATTTAATTATTTGCAAGCGATATAAAGTTAAGATATATTTAGGTCAGGGGGCGCGAATGTGTCCCCATGACTTGTGTAAGTGATAGAAAAGACAGATACTAATGTGAAATCAATATTGCAGTTAAGAAGGAATGACATATGGCAGAGAAAAGAGATTATTACGAGGTTCTTGGAGTTGAAAAGAACGCGGATGATGCAACAATTAAAAAAGCATATAGAAATCTGGCCAAGAAGTATCATCCTGATATGAATCCGGGTGATGCAGAGGCAGAGAAGAAATTCAAAGAAGCTTCCGAGGCATATGCCGTTCTGAGTGATTCAGAAAAGAGACAAAAATATAATCAGTTCGGCCATGCAGCATTTGACGGTGGTGCAGGCGGAGGATATGGAGGATATGACTTTACCGGAACTGATTTTTCAGACATATTTGGAGACATATTTGGAGATATTTTCGGCGGAGGCCGTAGCACCAGAGGGAGAAGCAATGGTCCGATGAAGGGCAACAATGTTCGTACCAGTGTTAAAATGACATTTGAAGAGGCTGTATTTGGATGCAATAAGGAAGTAGAGTTAAATGTCAAAGATTCATGCCCTGCATGTAAGGGAAGCGGAGCAAAACCGGGAACAGGCACAGAGACCTGCCGCAAATGTGGTGGTAAGGGTCAGGTTGTATTTCCACAACAATCATTTTTTGGTGTAGTTCATAATGTTCAGACTTGTCCGGATTGTGGTGGCAGCGGTAAGGTTATTAAAGAGAAATGTCTGGACTGTCGCGGAACAGGATATATCAGTATAAAAAAGAAATTTTCGGTAGAATTTCCGGCCGGTGTAGATAATGGACAATGTAAGCGTATGCCAGGGCTTGGTGAACCGGGAAAGAATGGTGGACCTAAAGGAGATGTTCTTGTAGAGGCAGTTGTTGCAAGACATCCGATTTTCCAGAGACAGGATATGGATATTTTCTCAACAGTTCCGATGTCATTTGCTGTTGCATGTCTTGGCGGTGAGATTGTAATTGATACCGTCGACGGACCTGTTCTATATGAAGTGAAGCCTGGAACCGGAACCGATACCAGAGTTCGTCTTCGTGGCAAGGGTGTTCCGTCGTTGCGAGATGCCAAGACCAGAGGTGACCATTACGTTACCTTGGTCGTACAGATTCCTAATAGAGTATCGCATGAAGCCAAAGAACTGTTGAAACAGTTTGATGCAATAACCGGTGACAGCTTAAATGCGGCAACGAAATTCCGTGAGGAGCATGGAGCAGGTGCGGATACAGATCCAAAAAAATCAAAGCGTAAAAAATTCTTTTAAATTAACTAAGAAAGTTTCCAGACTGTTTCGGAAACTTTCTTTTTTTAATTAGAATTGCTATAATAGAAACAAAAATGGTAATTCACGCAGTATGTGAAATACACTGTCATTTGATGATAAGAAAGAGGAAATGAGCATGCCACTGGTTTACCTCCTGATTTTGAACTATCAGGGACTTGAAGATACATTGCACTGCATAGAGAGCATTCGTAATATTAAATATGATAATTATCGAATTCTCGTATTGGATAATGCCTCAAAGGATGGTTCTGTGGAAGCAATTAAGGAACGTTATCCTAATCTTGAAGTCCTGGAGATGGAAAACAATCTTGGCTATGCTGCGGCGAATAACATTGGAATTGAGAATGCCATACAGGCACATGCAGACTATATTGGATTGCTGAATAATGATTTATTAGTGGATGAGAATTTCCTTACTGTGTTGATACAATCAATGGAGAAAGACAAAACCATTGGAGTGACAGGCCCGGTGATCTGCGATTTTTTGTCGGATACCATCCAGTCAGCGGGAACAATGATTAACATGAATACTTCTGTTACGAGCTGTATTCATGAAAGAGAAGACTATCAGACGATATCGAAGGATGCCATTTCCTGTGATTATGTCTGTGGTGCCTGCTTGCTGTTACGCGCAGATTTAATAGAAAAGGTAGGATATCTTCCGGAGTGCTATTTCCTGTTCTTTGAGGAAGCGGAATGGTGCAGGCGCGTATCGATTCAGAACTATCGAATCATTTGCCTGCCGGAGGCCAGAGTATGGCATAAGGAATCTGCATCCGTCGGCAGCTGCTCTCCGCAGAAGATGTACTATCTGGATCGCAACCGCGTTTTGTTTGAAAAGAGAAATGCGTCAAGGTGGCAGTATTTTCGATTTAATCTATACAACACACTAAAGGTCGTCTATCGAAGCCTTCTTAAGCCCAATACGACGGCTGGAATGGCGGCTGTATGGGATGGCAAGCGCGAACGTGTGAGTCCGCTCTATCCGGGTACCTATATTGGGAAACGCTAAACAGAATCAGGATATTTGCAGCTGCTTATCAAAGGATGAATGAACGACAGGAGTGTCATAAATGTCAACATGGAGCACCAGAGGACTTCGAGGTTCGACACTCGAGGAAATGATCAATCGAACCAATGAAAAATACAGAGAAAAGGGACTGGCATTAATCCAAAAAGTGCCGACGCCTATTACCCCCATCAATATAGATAAAAGTACGCGACACATTACGCTTGCCTATTTTGATCAAAAGAGTACTGTGGATTATATCGGAGCAGTGCAGGGAATTCCGGTCTGTTTCGATGCCAAAGAGTGCGCGACTAAGACATTTGCCATACAGAATATCCATAAGCATCAGGTTCAGTTCATGGAGGATTTTGAGAAACAGGAAGGCGTCGCTTTTTTTCTGCTATACTATACTGCCAATGATGTTCTGTACTATCTGAGATTACAAGAATTGCTGGTATTCTGGAAGCGTGCGGCAGAAGGCGGAAGAAAGAGCTTTCGCTTCGACGAACTAAATCCGGAGTATGTGATTCATAGGAACAAAGGAGTCCTGGTGCCGTATTTGGACTTGATACAAAAAGATCTCAATGATAGATAAATATAACTGATGAGTGCAATGGAATAAGGAGACAGCGCATGGACGAGATAAGTAAATTACAGGAACTGATTGATGGCTCAGATAACATCGTATTTTTTGGTGGTGCAGGCGTCTCTACAGAG
>ERZ795048.3669-NODE-3669-length-11240-cov-4.382387_pt1 | contig 11240 bp, 8 predicted proteins | sample MGYA00375132_ERZ795048 | MGnify/ENA primary metagenome ERZ795048 (study PRJEB30177, sample SAMN05720225) | activated sludge metagenome | isolation source: Anaerobic digester | place: Hong Kong | collected 2014-12-17 ...
GGCCACGCCGGTCAACCTGCTGTGGGCCTTCGTCAGCATCGCCACCGTGACCGCCGGCCCCAGCCCCGGCAGCACGCCGATCGCGGTGCCCAGGGCGCAGCCGACGAAGGCCCACAGCAGGTTGACCGGCGTGGCCGCGGTGGCAAAGCCGGCGAGCAGCTGCGATCCGAGGTCCATCGCCGCCCGCCCGTCCCGCTCAGACCCAGCCTGTGCCGGTCAGCCCCGGCAGGTTGACGCCCAGCAGCTTGGAGAACAGCCAGTAGACCGGCGCCGCGATCACGATGCCGATCGCCAGGTCGAGCGCACCGCGACGCAGCGCCGCGCCACCCTGCCCCTCGCTGCGGCGCAATCCGCGCGCTGCCAGCGCGAAGCACAGCGCGCAGGCGAACACGAAGCCCATGCGCTCGATCAGTGCCGCGTTGGCCAGCACACCAGCGACGACCCAGGCGAGCGAGCCCCAGTCACCGCGTGCCGCCCCCGACGGCGCCGGCAGGCTGCGCAGCCCGCCGGTCGCCGCCTCGGCCAGCAGCCACAGGCCGAGCAGCGCCAGCGCCGCGGCGACGACCCAGGGCAGGAAATCGGGCCCGACGCCGGCGTAGCCCGCCGCCGACGGGATCGCGCGCGCACCCCAGGCCAGCCCGCCGGCCACCGCCAGCACGCCCGCGCCGACCAGCAGCTGCGCCCAGGCTGGCTTGCCCCGCGGCGCCGTCGATCCGGGCGGCACACGAGGTCCCTCAGACCATGCCGGCCTTGACCATGGTCGCGCGCAGCTCGGCGAAGCTCTCCTCGACGAAGGTCTCGAACGGCTTGCCGACGAGCAGCGCCGGCGTCCAGTTGTTCTTCGCCAGCGAATCGGCCCAGGCCTTGGTCCGGGTCGCCTTCGCGACACCCTCGGCGAGCGCCTTCTTCTGCGCCTCGTCGATCCCGGCCGCGCCGCACACGCCGCGCCAGTTGCCGAGCACGACGTCGAAACCCTGCTCCTTCATCGTCGGCACCGGGATGCCCTGGATGCGCGACTCGGAGGTGACGCCGATGGCCTTCATGCGGCCGCTGTCGATGTAGCTCTGGAACTCGCTGTAGCCGCTGCCGCCGACGCTGACGTTGCCGCCCAGGATCGCCGCCACCGCCTCGCCGCCGCCGCGGAACGGCACGTAGTTGATCCGGGTCGGGTCGACGCCGACCCGGCGCGCCAGCATCGCGATCGCGATGTGCTCGGTGGAGCCCGCCGAGCCGCCACCCCACTTGACGCTGCCCGGGTCCTTCTGCAGCTGCGCGACGACGTCGGCCATCGACTTGAACGGCGAGTTCGCCGGCAGCACGAAGACGTTGTACTCGGTCGTCAGCCGCGCGATCGGCGTGACCTGCATGACCGACACCGGCGGCTTGTTGCGGATCTCGCCGCCCAGCATCACCGCGCCCATCACCATCAGCGCATTCGGATCGCCACGGCTGGCGTTGAAGAACTGCGCCAGCCCGATCGCACCGGCAGCGCCGCCCTTGTTCTCGTAGGTGACCGAAGAAACGACGCCGGCCTCCTGCATCGCCGCGCCCAGCGCACGGCCGGTCGCGTCCCAGCCGCCACCGGGGTTGGCGGGAATCATCAGCTTCAGGTTGGTGGCCGCGCGCGCAGCCAGGGTCCAGTTGCCGGCCAGCGCCAGCGCGGCGGCGGAGTTCAGGAAGGTATCGCGGCGCATCGTCTGTTCTCCTTCACGTGCCGGGGATGCCCAGGGCGTGATGATGCGCGCTGCGCGCCGCGTCTTCGGTGTCGACACCCTCGGGGAAAACGCCAATGCCGGTGATGCACGGATAATCGCCGCCCGATGGACCCATCCCCCGTGCCGACCTCGCCGGCGGCTGGCACCGTCGCGTGACCGAGCTTCCGCTGGTCGAGCGTCTGCGCCTGGACAAGTGGCTGTGGGCGACGCGGCTGTGCAAGACACGGTCGCTGGCGGCCGAGGAGATCGTGCGCGGACGCGTGCGCGTCGGCGGCCAGCCGGTCAAGCCGGCGCGCGAGGTCAAGGCCGGCGACCGCGTCGAGCTGAGGCAGCTGGGGTTCTGGCGCGAGCTCGTCGTGCAGGCCTGCAGCCCGGTGCGCGGGCCGGCGCCGCTGGCGCAGGCACTGTACGCCGAGACCCCGCAGAGCGTGCAGGCGCGTCAGCAGGACGAACAGGCGCGCCGGCTGGCGGCCGAGCCGGCGCGGGCGATCGAGCAGGGGCGGCCGACCAAGCGCGACCGCCGCGCGATCGACAGCGCGCGCGGCGGCTGGCGGCGCTGGAGTGCATCGATCGACGACGAGTGAGCCGGCCGGCCTCTTGAAACCCCGGCCCGCGGCCCCAACTGCTGCGAAACCCTGTCGACCGCATGGCCATGAATCCGAACGAACCCGTGACCAACCCCATCCCCGAAGCCGACCCGGCCGCCGATCCCACCCCCACACCCACGCCCCAGGCGCCCTCGCTGCCGGACGAGTTGGCGGCGCTGCAGGCCAAGCACGCCGAGGTCGCGGACGCCTACCTGCGCGCCAAGGCCGAGGCCGAGAATACGCGCCGACGCGCCGAGGAGGAGATGGCCAAGGCGCGCAAGTTCGCCGTCGAGGGATTCGCCGAGAGCCTGCTGCCGGTGATCGACAGCCTGGAAGCGGCGATCGCGATCGACAAGGCCACGCCCGAGCAGCTGCTCGAGGGCACGCACGCGACGCTGCGGCAGTTGCTGCAGGCACTGGAGCGCAACAAGGTCCTCCCGGTCGACCCGCCCGCGGGCACCAAGTTCGACCCCCACCGGCACCAGGCGATCAGCGTCGTGCCCGCCGACCAGGATGCGAACACCATCGTCGGCGTGCTGCAAAAGGGCTACCTGATCGCCGATCGCGTGCTGCGGCCGGCACTGGTCACGGTCGCCGCCCCGAAGTGACCGCGCGCGGGCCCTGCCGGGCTTGAAAGCGCGCGCACCAGCCATAACTCGACAGCAGCAAGCTATCCCCTGTTTCAGGAGCACATCGAATGGGCAAGATCATCGGCATCGACCTGGGCACGACCAACTCGTGCGTCGCCGTCATGGAGGGCAACACCCCCCGGGTCATCGAGAACAGCGAGGGCGCGCGCACGACGCCGTCGATCGTCGCCTACCAGGACGACGGCGAGATCCTGGTCGGCGCGTCGGCCAAGCGCCAGGCGGTGACGAACCCTAAGAACACGCTGTACGCGGTCAAGCGGCTGATCGGGCGCAAGTTCGGCGAGAAGGAGGTGCAGAAGGATATCGACCTGATGCCCTTCAGCATCGTCGCGGCCGACAACGGCGACGCCTGGGTCGAGGTGCGCGGCAAGAAGATGGCGCCGCCGCAGGTCAGCGCCGAGGTCCTGCGCAAGATGAAGAAGACCGCCGAGGACTACCTCGGCGAGCCGGTCACCGAGGCCGTGATCACGGTGCCCGCCTACTTCAACGACAGCCAGCGCCAGGCGACCAAGGACGCCGGCCGCATCGCCGGGCTCGAGGTCAAGCGCATCATCAACGAGCCCACCGCCGCCGCGCTCGCCTTCGGGCTGGACAAGCACGGCAAGGGCGACCGCAAGATCGCCGTCTTCGACCTCGGCGGCGGCACCTTCGACATCTCGATCATCGAGATCGCCGATGTCGACGGCGAGAAGCAGTTCGAGGTCCTGTCGACCAACGGCGACACCTTCCTCGGCGGCGAGGACTTCGACCAGCGCATCATCGACTACATCGTCACCGAGTTCAGGAAGGAGCAAGGGGTCGACCTCACGAAGGACGTGCTGGCGCTGCAACGGCTGAAGGAAGCGGCCGAGAAGGCCAAGATCGAGCTGTCCAACAGCACCCAGACCGACGTCAACCTGCCCTACATCACGGCCGACGCGTCGGGCCCGAAGCACCTGAACATCAAGCTCACGCGCGCCAAGCTGGAAAGCCTGGTCGACGAGTTGATCGAGCGCACGATCGAGCCCTGCCGGATCGCGATCAAGGATGCCGGCATCAAGGCCGGCGACATCGACGACGTGATCCTGGTCGGCGGCCAGACCCGCATGCCCAAGGTGCAGGACAAGGTCAAGGCCTTCTTCGGCAAGGAGCCGCGCAAGGACGTCAACCCCGACGAGGCGGTCGCGGTCGGCGCCGCGATCCAGGGCTCGGTGCTCGGCGGCGAGCGCAAGGACGTGCTGCTGCTCGACGTCACCCCGCTGTCGCTGGGCATCGAGACCCTGGGCGGCGTGATGACCAAGATGATCAAGAAGAACACGACGATCCCGACCAAGTTCAGCCAGGTGTTCTCGACCGCGGACGACAACCAGCCCGCGGTGACGATCAAGGTCTTCCAGGGCGAGCGCGAGATGGCCGCCGGCAACAAGAGCCTCGGAGAGTTCAACCTCGAGGGCATCCCGCCGGCGCCGCGCGGGCTGCCGCAGATCGAGGTCACCTTCGACATCGACGCCAACGGCATCCTGCACGTCGGCGCCAAGGACAAGGCCACCGGCAAGGAGAACAAGATCACCATCAAGGCGAACTCGGGCCTGAACGAGGCCGAGATCGAGAAGATGGTCAAGGATGCCGAGGCGAACGCCGCCGAGGACCACCGCAAGTTCGAGCTCGTCACGGCGCGCAACCAGGCCGACGCGATGGTGCACACGGTGCGCAAGAGCCTGGCGGAGCTCGGCGACAAGCTCGATGCCGGCGAGAAGGAGAAGATCGAGGCCGCGCTGAAGGATGCCGAGGAGGCGATCAAGGGCGACGACAAGGCCGCGATCGAGGCCCGGACCGAGGCGCTGATGACGGCCAGCCAGAAGCTCGGCGAGAAGGCCTACGCCGAGGCGCAGTCGGCGCAGGCCGCGGCCGGCGAGGCCCCGGCGGGCGGCCAGGCCGCCGGTGCCGGGAAGGCGGCCGACGACAACGTGGTCGACGCGGAATTCAAGGAAGTCAAGAAGTGAGGTCGCGGGCAGGCCCACCAGGGCCTGCTGCCGGCGTTCTCGCCGCGTCCGCCGCCGCGGGGCCGAGTCCCGCGGCGCGGCGCGGCGGTTTCGCTTGATCGGTTGGGAGTGTCATGGCAAAGCGCGACTTTTACGAAGTCCTGGGCGTCGCGAAGAACGCCTCGGACGACGACATCAAGAAGGCCTACCGCAAGCTGGCCATGAAGCACCACCCTGACCGCAACCAGGGTGACGCGGCGGTCAAGGCGGAGGAGAGGTTCAAGGAGGCCAAGGAGGCCTACGAGATCCTGTCCGACCCGCAGAAGCGTGCCGCCTACGACCAGTTCGGCCACGCCGGGGTCGACCCGAGCATGGGCGGCGGGCGCGGCGGCCCCGGGCTGGAGGGCTTCGGCGGCTTCGCCGAGGCCTTCGGCGACATCTTCGGCGACATCTTCGGCGGCGGCGGCCGGCGCGGTGGAGGCGGCCAGCAGATCTACCGCGGCGCCGACCTGTCGTACGCGATGGAGATCACGCTCGAGGAGGCGGCGCAGGGCAAGGAGACGCAGATCCGCATCCCGAGCTGGGAGGCCTGCGAGACCTGCCACGGCAGCGGCGCCAAGCCCGGCACCAGCGCCAAGCCCTGCCCGACCTGCCACGGCTCGGGCCAGGTGCACCTGCGCCAGGGCTTCTTCAGCATCCAGCAGACCTGCCCGCAGTGCCGCGGCAGCGGCAAGATCATCCCCGAGCCCTGCAGCGCCTGCAACGGCGCCGGCCGCATCAAGCGTCAGAAGACGCTCGAGGTCAAGATCCCGGCCGGCATCAACGAGGGCATGCGGATCCGCTCGGCCGGCAACGGCGAGCCCGGCACCAACGGCGGCCCGCCGGGCGACCTCTACATCGAGATCCGCATCAGGCAGCACGAGGTCTTCGAGCGCGACGGCGACGACCTGCACTGCACGGTGCCGGTCGGGATGACGACCGCCGCGCTCGGCGGCACGGTCGAGGTGCCGACGCTGGGCGGCAAGGCCGAGATCGAGCTGCCCGAGGGCACGCAGCACGGCAAGACCTTCCGCCTGCGCGGCAAGGGCATCAAGGGCATCCGCTCGAGCTACCCCGGCGACCTGTACTGCCACGTCACGGTCGAAACGCCGGTCAAGATCACCGAGCACCAGCGCAAGCTGCTCAAGGAGCTCGACGAGAGCTTCCGCAAGGCCGGCGACCGGCACTCGCCGAATGCCAAGAGCTGGACCGACCGGGTCAAGGACCTGTTCAAGTAGGTACCTCAGTCGCGATCGGCCGGCATCGTCGCCGGCAGCACGGCGCCGCCCGACGCCGGTAACGCCACGGCGGCCGCCGCGGGCCGGCGCTCGCGCACGAGGTAGCTGTACAGCACCGGCACCACGACCAGCGTCAGCAGGGTCGAGGTCAGCAGCCCGCCGATGATCGCCCGCCCCATCGGCGCCTGGATCTCGCCGCCGTCGTTGAGCGCCAGCGCCAGCGGCAGCATGCCGAAGATCATCGCCGCGGTCGTCATGATGATCGGACGCATGCGGATCTGCCCCGCCTGCAGCAGCGCGTCCTCGACGCCGGCGCCGGCACGGCGCGCCTGGTTGGCGAAGTCGACGAGCAGGATCGCATTCTTCGTCACCAGTCCCATCAGCATCACCAGCCCGATCATCGAGAACACGTTGAGCGTGCTGTTCCACAGCAGCAGCGCCAGCATGACGCCGATCAGCGCCAGAGGCAGGCTGGCCATGATCGCGATCGGCTGCACGAAGCTGCCGAACTGGCTCGCCAGCACGATGTAGATGAAGATGACCGCCAGCGCCATCGCCGAGACCATCGCCGCGAAGGCCTCCTGCTGGTCGCGCGTCGCGCCGCCGACGTCGAAGCTGTAGCCCGGCGGCAGCGTGGTCGCCTCGACCAGCGCCTGCACCTCGTTGCCGACGTCGCCCGCAGGCCGCCCCTCGACGCCGGCGAAGACCGCCTCGCGGCGCTGCAGGTCCTGCCGGCGGACGACCTGCGGGTTGAAGACCGGCTCGAGCACGGCCACGCTGTCCAGCGCGACCGGCGTGCCGTCGGCGGCATACGCCACCGGCAGCGTGCGCAGCTGATCGACGCGCTGGCGCGCGTCCTCGGGCAGGCGCAGCACGACGTCGACCTGTTCGCCGTCTGGCGTCGTCCACGTGGTCGCGGCCTCGCCGTTGACGTAGGCACGCAGCGACGACGCGACTTGTGGCGCCGTCAGCCCGAGCTCGCGCACCGCACCCGGCTTCAGGCGCACGGCGTACGCGGGCACGCCCGGCTGCACCGAGGACTCGACGTCGACCACGCCCGGGATCGCGCGCAGCCGGTCCGCGAATTCGTTCGTCAGCCGCGCCAGCTCCTGCGCATCCGGGCCGAGCAGCGCGACGTAGATCGGCCGGTTGAACCCGACCGAGACCTCGACCCCGGGGATGCCCGCGATCGCGGCGCGGATCGCATCCTCGAGCTGCTTCTGCGATCGGGTCCGCTCGCGGCGCTCGACCAGCGCGATGTTGAGCCAGGCCTGGTTGCGCTGCCCGGCGCCGCCGACCCAGGTCGAGACGATGCGCACCTCGGGCATCTCGCGCACGATGGCCTCGATCTGGCGCACCTTGGCGTCGGTGCGGTCCAGGCTGGACCCCACCGGCATCCGCAGCGCGAGGCGCGTGAAGCCCTCGTCGGTCTGCGGCACGAACTCGCTGCCGACCACCGGCGTCAGCCCGAGGGCGACGACGAAGCTCAGCGCGCCCACCGCGAGCACGACGCCGCGCGGCGTGATGGTGGCCCAGCGCAGCCGCCGCGGCGCGTCCGGGTCGCGCCGGCCATCGGCACCAAAGGGCCGGGCGTAGGCCGGTAGCGCGACGATGCGCCAGCGCCGGCCGCTGAAGATCCATCGCACCAGCCGCGCGTAGAGCCGGTGCAGCGCCTCCAGCGCGCGGTCGGTGGCGCGGATCGCGTGCCCGAGCCCCGGCAGCGTCGCCAGCCTGGACGCGGGCGGGTCACGCCAGATGCTGGACAGCATCGGGTCGAGCGTGAAGCTGACGAACAGGCTGACCAGCACCGCCACCACCACGGTAACGCCGAAGGGGTAGAAGAACTTGCCGACGATCCCGCCCATGAAGGCCACCGGCACGAAGACCGCGCAGATCGCGAAGGTGGTCGCCAGCACCGCCAGCCCGATCTCGTCGGTGCCCTCTCGCGCGGCCGTGTGGTGGTCCTTGCCCATGCCGACGTGGCGCACGATGTTCTCGCGCACGACGATGGCGTCGTCGATCAGCAGCCCGATGCAAAGGCTCAGCGCCATCATCGTCATGAAGTTCAGCGTGAAGCCGAAGGCGTAGACCGCGATGAAGCTCGAGATGACCGCGATCGGCAGCGTCAGCCCGGTGATCACGGTGCTGCGCCAGCTGTGCAGGAACAGGAAGACGATGACGACGGTCAGGATCGCGCCCTCGATCAGCGTATTCTGCAGGCCGCGCAGCGAGCCCTTGACCCAGTCGCTGCTGGCGTAGATCAGCTCCAGCCGGACGTCCGGCGGCAGTTGCTCGCGCAGTTCCTCCATCGCCTCCTTCACCGCCTCGCCGACGGCGACGATGTTGGCGTCCTGCTGCTTGTGGACCTCGACGTTGATCGCGCGCTGGCCGTCGATGCGGGCGACGGAGTCGGGCTCGCGCTCGCGGTCGACGACGCGCCCCAGGTCGCCCAGCGTCAGCGGCAGCGTGCCCTGGCGGGCGACGACGATGTCGGCGAAGTCGCGCGGGTCGCCCACCCGCCCCTCGACGCGCAGGATCGCATCCTGCAGCCGGTCGCTGACCACGCCGACCGGCTGGTCGGCGTTCGCCGCCGCCAGCGCCTGCGCGATCTGCGCCGGCGTGACGCCGTAGGCGCGCAGCCGCGTCGGGTCGAGATCGACCCGGATCTCGCGCGAGGCCAGGCCGCTCATGTCGACGCGCGCCACGCCGGCCACGCGCTGCAGCCGCTTGTCGAGCTGCTGCTCGGCGAACAGCGAAAGCTCGCGCTGGCTGCGCGTCGGCGAGACCAGCGCCATGACGACCACCGGCTGCTCGTTTTCGCTGTCGAAACGCGCGATCGTCGGCGCCTCGACATCACGCGGCAGCGTGGCCTGGACGGCCGAGATGCGGTCGCGCAGGTCCTGCATCGCGCGGTCCATGTCGGCGTCGAGCCCGAACTCGGCGCTGATCCCGGTGCGACCTTCCTGGCTGCGCGACATGATGCGACGCACGCCGGCGATGCTGTTGATCGCCTCCTCGATCGGGCGCGCGACCTCGCGCTCGACCGCCTCGGGCGACGCGCCCGGGTAGACGACCTGCACGTAGGCGCCCGGGAACGCGATGTCGGGCATCTGCTCGACGCCCAGGCGCTGGTACGAGAACAACCCGAGCACGCACAGCGCGACCATCACCATGGTGGCGAAGACCGGATTGGCGATCGAGGTGCGGGTGATCCACATGGGCGTGCTCGAAGCGTGGGGGCGGGTCGGCCGGTCGTGCGGGCTCTGCGGTGTCGGCTGGCGATGGGCGGCAGGGCCTGCGGCTCGGGTGCGGTCGGCTCGCGCCAGGTCGCCGTCGACCCGTCGTCGCCCGCGGCCGCCCGCCTCGCCCCTGGCGCCCGGTCAGTTGGTCGCGGCCGGCGTCGAGGGCGTCGCCGCCAGCGCCGCGCCGGAGCCGCCCGCGATCGTCGCCTTCGCGCCCTCGCGCAAGTTTTCGAAGCGCGCCGCCAGCACCGCGCTGGCCGGCGTCACGCCCGACAGGATCTCGACGCGCCCGCTGTGCGCATCGCGCTGGCCGATCGAGACGACGCGGCGCGCGAGCACGCCGTCCTCGATCAGCCAGACGTAGGACTGGCCGCCGCTGGCGACCAGCGCGCTGGCCGGCAGCGTCAGCCGCTCGGTCGGGTCGTCGATCGTCACCTGCGCGAGCGCGAACTGGCCGGCGCGCAGCCGCTCACCGGGGTTCGGCAGCGCGACCGCGACCCCGATCGAGCGCGTCCCGGGCTCGGCTGCCGGCGCGATGCGGGCGATGCGCCCCGGCACCGCGCGGTCCAGCCCCTCCACCCGCACCTGCACCGTCATCCCGGGCACCAGCCGCGAGACCTCGTGCGTACCGACACGCCCGGCCAGCTCGAGCTCGCGCAGGTCGACGATCGTCAGCACCGGCTGCTCCGGGCTGACCTTCTCGCCCGGCAAGGCCTTGCGTTCGGCGACGATGCCGTCGATCGGTGCCGTCAGCGCGCCGTCGCGCAGCACCAGCCGCGCGGTGCGCAGCGCCGCCTGCGCCGCATCGAGCTGGGCGCGCGCGGTATCCAGCGCCGCGCGCGACTGATCCAGCGCCACCGGCGAGATGAACTGCTGCGCCGCCAGCCGCTCGTTGGACGCATGGGTGCGATCGGCCTGCGCCAGCGCGGCACGCGCGGCGCCGAGCTGCGCCGCGCGCTCCGCCGCCCGGCTGTCGGCCTCGGCGACGTCGATGCGGCCGACGAGCTCGCCGGCACGGACGCGGTCACCCTCGCGCACCGTCAGCGCCAGCAGCGTGCCACCGGCCTTGGCGCGCAGGACCGCGCTGGCCGGCGCGACCAGCGCGCCAGAGAACTCCAGGCGCTGCGGCATCGTCGCGTGGCGCGGCCGCACCACCTCCTCGGCGCCGAACGCGAGCGCGACCTCGGACTTGTTGTCGTCCTGGTCGGCGGCACGCCCGGGCAGCGGCAGGACGCCGGCGATGAAGCCGGCGCCGACGCCGAGCAAGGTCGCGAGGACGAGGGCGGTGCCGATCAGGCGTGGGCGGGTCATGGTGTCAGCGGGGGTGCGTGGCCTGCTCCAGGCCGGGGCCGGGATCGATCCGGCTCCTGCGTACGAACAGCGGCCCGCAGTGTAGGCGTGGCGCGGCGGCCGCGCGATCCCCATGCGACGAAGTGCCGCCCGGGCCGACCGGATGCACCCGCGGGCGACCGACGGGCTTGCGTCAGGCGTTCAGCGGCGACGCGCTTCGGCAGGCGCTGCCCAGGCTGCGCGGCATGCATTCGCCGCTGCGGATCCGGCGCGTCAGCGCGCTGGCGTCGATCGGCCCGCACAGCAGCGGCCCCTGCGCCAGCGTGCAGCCCAGCGTGCGCAGCATCTCGAGCTGCGCCGGCGTCTGTACGCCCGAGGCCACCAGCGGCAGCCCGAGCGAAGCCGCCACGCGCAGCGTCGACTCCAGCACCAGGCGCGCGGCACTGCCCTCCTCGGCGCGCCGGACGATGCCCGGATCGACCTGGACGAGATCGATCGGCAGCTGCCGCAAACCCGCC
>ERZ795048.3672-NODE-3672-length-11233-cov-29.385221_pt1 | contig 11233 bp, 7 predicted proteins | sample MGYA00375132_ERZ795048 | MGnify/ENA primary metagenome ERZ795048 (study PRJEB30177, sample SAMN05720225) | activated sludge metagenome | isolation source: Anaerobic digester | place: Hong Kong | collected 2014-12-17 ...
GATAGCTCCGCAAACTCGCCAATTGGAATGCCAATTTTCTCACACTCCATTATTGTTTCTCGGTTTACCGATGCAGCAAAGGCTTTCTCCTTCATCCTTTTTACAACCGACTTTGTTTTAATGCTCGATATCTTCCTATCGGGGTAAACCAGAGCCGTTGCAAAGATTAGTCCCGTAATAGTTTCGCCTGCGGCGAGCGCGTGTTGGAATTTTGTTTTACGCTCCAAACCAGTCGCCATCTCGTTGTGCATTCGAATTGCATCAATAGCCTCTTCGGGTAAATCCTCCTTCATCAGCATCTCAGCACCCACTAGCGCATGGCGCTTGGGGTCGGCATCGGTTATTTCCACATCAATATCGTGCAGGAGCCCTGCAATTCCCCATACTTCCTCGTTCTCGCCAAAACGCTTTGCGAGCGCTCGCAACACTGCCTCGGAGGCTAAACAGTGGGAAACCATTTTAGGATTTTTAATATTCTGATTCAGTAGATTAATATAGTAATCGCGTGTTTTCATGGTAAAAAAGTTGCTAAATTTGATGCGTAAAGATAAAAATCATAAACGGAATGTTCCAAATTCTTAGCAGCTCAGCTTTTTTTGTAGGACTAAATCCACAGGAGCTAGAGCAGATATTCAGCAAAATATTGTACTCGGTAAAATCGTTCAGCAAAGGCCAAACCATTGCACAGCGTGATGAGGAGGTAAAAAATCTATGTATTGTACTAGAAGGAACCGTTAAGGGCGAAATGGTTGATTTTACAGGAAAAATACTGAAAGTTGAAGAAATTCCAGCACCTCAACCACTTGCACATGCGGTAATGTTTAGCAACATGAACCGTTTCCCGGTTGACGTGGTTGCTATTACCGATTGCAAAATTCTTTTTATTCCACGAGCCGACGTGCTAAGGTTAATGCAGTCGAACGAAACAATTCTCAGCAATTTCTTGAATGCCGTATCAAATCGGGCTCACTTTCTTACCACAAAACTCTGGTTTTTGTCATTCAAAACCATAAAGGAGAAGGTGGCACATTACCTGTTAACCCTAGCAAAAAGCGAAACGAAAACAACCATTATTCTTCCAAAGTCGCACCAGGAGATGGCCGAGTTTTTTGGCGTTACCCGCCCATCGCTGGCCAGAGTATTTGCTGAAATGCAAGATGAGGGAATTATTACTGTAAATCGACGCGAGGTTACAATAAACAACAGGAATAAGTTACTGGAAATGATTAAGTAAGTCCTGAATTTTCGTATATTTGGTAGTACATATTGTGAAATTCAAAAACTAAAATGAAAATTGCACTTGCTACCATCGGTTCGCGCGGCGATATTCAACCCTACATTGCACTTGGAATTGCTTTGAAAAAAAGTGGTTACGATGTAACCATTGCCACGCATCCTTGGGCTAAGGAAATCCTTTCTTCCTACGAGTTAAATCATTCTGCTATCGGCTCCAATATCGATATAAACTATGCTGCCCGCATGTTTGTTGAGAATTCAGCAAGTAGTATTAAAGGGTTAAAATTTGCGCTAAACTTTATATTCACTGTTCTTCGCGATTGTCATGCTGATTTAATGGAGGTTACAAAGAATGCCGATTTGGTAATTGGACATGGAATTGTTGGAAATTCCGAGGCAAATATGTTGGGAAAACCATTCGTTTCAGTTTCAATTGAAACCATGGGGCTGCAAAAAGAGTACTGGAAAACAAACAACTTTCTTAAGGAGTTTGGAATATACTTGGGAGACAGTTTGAAAGGATTTATGTTCGGCAAACCCTACAAAAACTATCGCAAAGAAATTGGTGCCCCACCTGCCAGTTCAACACAACCGAAACCTTACCTAGCCCTTTTGGCAACCAGCAAATTTCTTCAGAAACCGAACTATTACTGGAAAGATAGAACCGAAATTACAGGCTTTTTCTTTGCCGACAGCCCAACAAACTTCACTCCAACTGCTGAGTTGATTGAGTTCATTTCATCGGGTGACAAACCAATTCTCATAACATTCGGTTCCATGTTCCATAGAAAGGAGGAAACCGAAAAACTTTTCACCACAATTTGTGAAGCAGTTACCCTTTCGCATTCGCGAGCCCTGCTGTTAATGCCCGACTTGGATGTAAAAACAGATGAAATTCCCAATAACATTTTTCCAATAAACAACATTCCATATAGCTGGCTGCTGAAACAGGTTACGCTCGTAGTTCATCACTTTGGATTTGGTACAACCGCCGAGGTGCTGAAGGCAGGATTGCCATCAATTCCAATTCCTCACATTTTCGACCAGAAAGCCAGAGCCAAACAAATTTATAACTTAGGATTCGCTTCAAAACCCCTCAACATACAAAATGTTAATGCGCATACACTTGCAAACGAAATTTTAAGTACAAAGGCAAACTGCAAACTTTACGCAGATTGCCTTGAGCTTAGCTCAAAAATTGCTGAAGAAAAAGGGGTGGAAATTGCCGTTGAGCTGATAACTGATTATATAAACCAGCTATGATTTTTTAGAAATAAATTCGATAATAATTTCTTAAATATTTTGTTATCATATTGGTTGTTAGTTATCAAGGTATTTGTACTGCAGGTTTGCATCCAACCCTGGCAATTATTTGAAGATTATTCAAAAACTACAATAAAGCAGTTTTAAAGTAATATGCAGATTAGAAGTTGAAAATAAATCTATGCGTATGGACTATAATTAATAACGTTTTTTAATATTATTCTCATTAAAACTTCTTCCTCAAATCTACCTCATCGCCGGTAATAAAGTAGCATGGTTGGTCGCAGCTTTCGTAGTCGATGCGGGTACGCAGCTTGGTTCCATTAATTACGAAGTAATCTAGCCCGTTCTTCTGGTAAGTTGCTCTGAAGGAGTATTCTTCGTCGGTTGGTAACGAAAAGTAGAAGTATTCGGTGCGGGCAGTATCTGTTGCTGCTACAACATTATCCTCAAAAGCGCCGTAGTAAACAGTAACTGGAACCGATGGATTCTCATCGTTTATTGTCACTCTCAATTCAACATCACCGTACTCTGGCTTATCGGCGTAGCAGTAGCTGCAATCAACAAGTACACGGTCAAGAAAGTCGTTACACGAGTTTAAAGGAGCGATAAGCAGAACGAGCATTGTGAATAGTATAATATGAATTCTTTTTAGCATGCTCATTGAGGTTGTTTAGTAAATCCAGCCAATTCGTTTTGCTTCAATTTTTGTTTTATCGATGTTAATCTTTAGTCCAAGTTGTAATTTGAAAACTAGCGGGCTAACGTTAGCAGCTTGCTTTGTTTGGTACTCAAATAAACCACTAACGTACATATTATTGTCGTTATAGAAAATACCTCCGGCTGGTGTCAGGAACCTAAACGATTCGGGTTTTGTTTGAGCTCCAGGGTAGGAATATTTCCCCCACGAATAGTTACCGCTAATACCCAGACAAAAACCCACATTTGCTCCATTTGGCAACCTTTTTAGGTTGATAAGTTTGTTGATTCCAGCGTTTACGGTTCGTCTCCGTTCCCAGAACTGGTAGTAATCCAACTCGCTGGTCGACAAAACAGGCTTTTTGTAGGGGCGGAAGGAGTAACCCAGGTTCAGCAGCGTATTTGTTAGCGATTCGTGTACTCCTGCACCGAATTCAAACTGAAAATCGTTGCTGTTAAACCAGAAGCCTGAGTTTAGGTGAATGGCTGAAAACTGAATTTTCCGGTACCTTTTCAGCCCTTGGGCTTCGAGCATTGGAACTATTTCCGATATTCCACTCTCCCTTGCAAGTTGAATGTATCCCTTGTGGCTGCTCAAGTCTTCGTTGGCGGCTCCGTTTTGTAGAAGAATCTGAATGGCATTGGTTGCGTTGTACCGAATGGCCAGCGCAAGGGCTGTTGTTCCATTCTTGCTCCGACTGTTTACCTCGGCTTTATAGCTTAGCAGAAGATTGAGCAACGTTGTGTCGTTATACTGAGCAGCAACCATTAGCGGAGTAAAACCTTTGTTATCGCTCAGGTTTGGGTTAGCCTCGTTTGCCAGAAGTATTTCCGAAACGTACTGAGCACCCGCATACACTGACGACATTAACGGTGTGTTGCCAAAATCATCGGTAATATTAATATCGGCACCACTGTTTAGCAGGAAGTAGGTTAGGTAGGGGTAACCAAAACCAGTAGCAATGTGGAGTGGCGAAACTCCTTCAATATCTTTTGCATTAATGTTTGCGCCAAAGTTGATTAGTAACTCGGCAATAGAATCGTTGTTGCTACGAACCGCTGCATGCAGCGCAGTATTACCATCGTAGGGGGTTGCGTTAATATCGGCTCCGTTCTCTATCAGGAATTCTGCAATCTCATAGAAACCGTTTTGCGCAGCAAACATAAGGGGAGTAACTCCATCGTAGGTTGAAACGTTGGGTGAAACACCCATTTCTATGTAATTCTTTACATCTTGAAGGTTACCGGAATCGGCATGAAGAATTAGCTGGTAGGCAATAAATTCAGGGATAGCGGTTGAATCGGAATCCTGCTTGGTATACTCCTGCGAGGAACACTTAATTGAATAGAATAGAGAAAACAATAATAAGCTATATATTATTATGTTACGATTGTGCATTAAGCTTCAGTTTTAATACTCAAAAATATAGATAATTTCAATAATATATGGTTTGCAGCAATTTGTTTATATTGCAAAAAGTTTACCATTTATTACTATCTGCGAAGTTTTTTTTGTTTTTTAAACTTGTTTATAAAAACGGAATCATAGAAAGAGCCAACGTATAGTTTGTCTCTTTAAAACCATTACACAATGAAAAAAGCGTTTTTACTTCTTCTATCCCTGGTGTCATTCTTTTCTTTCTCTCAGAGTGATGACGATTTGTTAAAGGAAATTGAGAAGCTACGAAGCTTCAACGAGAGTTTAAACCACAGGGTTTACGAGCTGCAGAAAACAATCGATGATGTTTTGTGGTACAACCGTATGGGCGATTTGGCTTTTATCGATAAGGTTTATCTGTATGGTCCGCCACCAGCAGTGGTTCCCAACCCAACTGCAATGGGAGCCAAGAACGATGTAAAATTCTGGGCGTACGTTTTTATTCCCAAGGGAATTGATTACACCAAAAAGTACCCGTTGCTCGTTCTTCCGCACGGTGGTGTTCACGGCGATTTTTCAACATACTACCTTCACATTGTGAAGGAGTTGGTAGTGCAGGGTTACGTTGTGGTTGCACCTGAGTACCGAGGTAGTACCGGGTACGGGAAGGGATTTTGGGAGCTAATTGATTACGGTGGCTTGGAGAACCAGGATGTGAAAGCCAGCCGCGATTACATGGTTGAAAACTACGAGTTTGTTGACAAGGACAGGATTGGTATTCTGGGTTGGAGTCATGGTGGCATGATTTCGTTGATGAATATTTTCGATTATCCTAAGGACTACAAATGCGCATTCGCAGGGGTTCCTGTTTCCGATTTAATTGCCCGAATGGGTTACGCTACCGACGAGTACCGTGAATTATACTCCGCTGATTACCATCTTGGTAAAACAGCCCGAGAGAACATTGAGGAGTATCGGCGCCGTTCACCGGCGTGGAATGCGCACAAGCTGCAAACCCCGCTGCTAATTCATACAAACACAAACGACGACGATGTGAATGTGCTTGAGGTGGAGCACCTCATTAAATCGCTGAAAGCTGAAGGGAAAAAGTTCGAGTACGAAATTTTTAAGGATATTCCGGGTGGCCATTCGTTCGATAGGATTGATACCAAGCACGCTAAGGAAACCCGATTGAAAATTTACACATTTCTAGCAAAGTATTTGAATCCCCCGAAGGTTCTAAAAACGGTAAACGACATAAACCAGGCTGCGTATCGCTAGAAGTTTTTGGAGTATACTCTTATGTCTCAATAATTTTATTGTAAAGTTGTTGGGACTTTTTTTATTTAGGCTGGTTAGTGGCTTAACTATTAAAGATTTTTTTTACTTTTATGGAAACATATTATTTTTCGGATTTATAAGCTTGTTACCTGGATAATAACCCAAAAAATATTAAGTATGGCAACACTGCTTTCCACCTACCAATTTATTCTAAGTTTTTTTGAATCGTGCGCCGATAAATTTTTATTGGCAATAGCACCGTACTCAAATATTCTTTACTCTGCCAGCGAAGCTGCTTCTGAAGGAGGCGACCACGGTTCACATGCTAGCATGGCACCATTGCTCTTTATTATTCTTGCCCTTTTTATTGGAACAGCAACTCGTTACTGGTTAAGGAACTTTGCAATTCCCTACACCATTAGCTTGTTAATAATTGGGTTAGTTTTAGGGGTTGCCAATAGGGCAGGCTTTTTCTCGGAATTTTTGCATATCGGTCATGGAAGCGGGCTGTTCATTTTTTCAGAGTCAATTGACTGGGCGGGTCACATCGATCCGCATCTGATTCTATACATCTTTCTTCCAACGCTGATTTTTGAAGCAGCTTTTGCCATGCACGTGCACACATTCAAGAAATCGTTTACCAACGCATTCATTCTGGCTGTTCCCGGAATTATTGTTGCCCTGCTGCTAACCGGAGCATTCGTAATGATGCTTAAAGTTTTTAACATTGGTTTGGGAATGTGGACATGGCCTGTTGCCCTCATGTTTGGTGCGGTAATTAGCGCAACCGACCCAGTTGCTGTGGTTTCCATTCTAAAGGAGGTTGGTGCTAGTAAGAAGTTGGGAACCCTAATTGAAGGCGAATCGTTGCTTAACGATGGAACAGCCATCGTAATATTTATGGTGTTTTTTACAGCCTTAACCGGTGGCGAAGGTTCAAATCCAATTGTTCAGTTTTTACAGGTTTCACTTGGTGGAGTTCTAATTGGAGTTACTATTGGTTGGATAATTGTTACGTGGTTGAAACGTGTTTTTAACGATGCCCTTTTCGAAATAACTGTGGTTGTTGGTGCTGCATACCTCGCATTCTTTGTGGCCGAACATTTTTTCCACGTTTCGGGTGTGCTGGCTCTGGTTGCTTTTGGAATTATGATGGCTGGAATTGGTAGAACCCGAATTAGCCCACAGGTTGCACACTTCCTTCACGAATTCTGGGAGTTAGCTGCATTTATTGCCAATACATTAATTTTTATAATTGTAGGCGTGGTTGTTGCGCAGCGGGTTTCGTATACACCTAGAGATTTTTTAATTCTCATTCTTTTATACATTGCAATTACTATTGTTCGAGCTATTGTAATAGGTATGTTCTACCCTCTAATGAAACGCATTGGATACGGTATTACTCCAAAAGATAGCGTAATTGCCTGGTGGGGCGGACTCCGTGGAGCCGTTGGGCTTGCGTTAGCATTAATTGTTGCCAACGAAGCGTCCATTGAGCATGAAGTTCGCTCACAAATCCTATCTCTAACTGCTGGAATAGTAGTGTTAACATCGTTAGTAAACGCAACTACTATTAAGTTGTTAGTAAATAAGTTGGGATTAACTAAGGTAGGTGCTGTTCGTCAGCAAATGCTATCACAAACTGTTTCTTTTCTCCGGCAAAGTAGTGAAAAGGAAATTTCTAAGCTTAAAGAGAATCGTTTCATGTCGGGTGCCGACTGGGAATCGGTTTCCGATTACTTGCCAGATGTTAAGGATGTAGAAGTGAAAACCGAAGAGGAGGAGAAGATTTTTGAAACAAGAAAGCGTTTGCTAATGAAGGAAAAGGAAAGTTACTGGCGTCAGTTTAGCGAGGGTTTGCTAAGTCCTGCTGCTGTTCAGAGCCTTTCCGATGAAATTGACCACCTGATGGACCTGAACGGTCGCGAGTCGTTAGGAAACCGCAAGGATTTAGAGAATATGTGGAAAACGCCCAAAATAACCGCAAAACTTCAGAAGTTACCACTGTTTGGAGGTTTTTGGAAACGTCAATTCTACCGTAAGTTGGCTCTCAGCTACGACTGTGCTCGTGGTTTCGTTGTTGCCAACGAAGAGAATCTAAAGGCTTTATCAAGCCTGATTATTGGTACTTCCACAGGAACTGATGTTGATAAGGAAGTTGAAGCCCTCTCAGGTTTAGAGGATGAAATAAACGAGAACAAGATTATGGGGCTCACATTTCTTCGGAATTTGAAGGACACATACCCTGAGGTTTACCATGCCATTGAAACACAAATTGCTTCGCGTTCGTTGCTTAACCACCAGATGAGCAATATTCAAAAAATGGAGAAGCAGGGAAGGCTTGAACCCAGTGATGCTGCAAACTTGGAGTCGCAGATTCAGAGTCACATGAAACAAATTATTGATTCTCCTCCAAAGTACCAGGGAACCCAATCGTACAGGTTTTTACAGGCTATTCCACATTTTGGCGTAATGAATCCGAACGATTTGGAGTATCTGGCGAGTAAATTTAAGGAGAAAGTTTTTGCCATTGATGGCAAGCTTACCGTTGAGGGTGGAAACAGCGATGGTTTTATGATTATTGTTCGCGGAACTGCTAGGCTTGAGCAGGAAGGAAAGCTTAAAATGATGCTCGAGCCCGGCAATGTAATTGGAGCCTACGATACGCTTGCAGGCGTTCCTTTCTGGGCATCGGTTACAGCCGAATCGCCGGTAACTACTCTTACTCTCAGTAACTCTGTGCTAGCAAAGCTGCAGAAAACTAAAAAGCATATAGTTAAGCACCTGTGGTATTTTGCTGGCATCGATTTGGCAGAAAGGTTACTGGCAAAGGTTGAGCCATGGTCGGGCTGGAGAGCCAAAAAGCTGAAAAATTTTGTGATGAAAGGCGAAATTATCACCGTTCTACCCGGTGAGAAGCACCGCATTGATGCTGAGGCAATCATTCTGCTTGTTGGTGAAGTTATTCCTGAAAACGACGATACTACCCTGGTTGCTCCATGCTTACTAACTCACAATGAGTTTATGGTACGAACCAGCACTACGCTATTTGTACTAAAGCAGGATAGCGAGAAAACCGAAAGCTAACGTTAACTTATTTATATCAAATCGGGTATGTATTTTAGTTGCATATCCGATTTTTTTGTTGCTTTTTTGCGCAAAAATTACCGTGAAGCCAGCCATTCACAATATTGCTCGACTATACGTAATAAAGGCATCGAAGTGGTTTATGCTGGTGATGCCAATTGTAGTTCTATTCTACCAGGAGAATGGGTTAGGCATGCGCGAAGTTTTTATTCTCCAAGCATTTTACTCAATTGCAATAGTGGTTCTCGAAATTCCTTCGGGCTACTTCGCCGATGTTTTGGGACGGAAAAATACACTTATAATTGGTTGTTTTTTAGGATTTCTGGGCTACTTAACCTACTCTTTTTCATATGGTTTTTGGGGTTTTTTACTCGCAGAAATCATTCTTGGATTCGGCCAAAGTTTGATATCTGGTGCAGATTCAGCGCTTTTGTACGACACCCTAATACAATCGAATGACGAGAAGAGCTACGTTAAGCATGAGGGGCGAATGGTTTCAGCAGGAAATTTTGCTGAAGCGCTTGCAGGAATTGCTGGTGGTTTGCTAGCGGCTTACAGCTTACGATACCCATACTATTTTCAAACTCTTATTTCGCTGGTTTCGGTTCCTGCTGCATTAACGTTATTTGAACCCAGGGTTACGGAAACCAAAATTGGTCTTAGCTTAAAAGCGGTTTTGGGAGTTGTTAGGCATGCCTTTATTGAAAATATTCAGCTTCGCTGGAATATAATTTTCTCATCGGTTGTTGGAGCTTCAACATTGCTTATGGCATGGTTTGTTCAACCCTGGTTTATTAGCATTGAAATGCCAGTTTCGCTTTTCGGAGTGTTTTGGACGGTACTTAACCTTTCGGTTGGGATTACCGCAATGGTTGCCTACAAAGTGGAGTTAAAATTCGGACCCCGAACAACAGTGCTTTGGTTCACAATTGTTTTGGCGTTGGGTTTTTTCGGAATTGCATATTTCGATTCCTACTGGGGGTTTATTTTCCTTTTCCCTTTTTACCTTGCCCGTGGGCTGGCAACACCAATTTTAAAGGACTATATAAATAGGATTACTCCTTCCAACGTACGAGCGACCATTCTTTCGGTTCGAAATTTTACAATTCGAATTATTTTTGCGCTTTGGGGACCCTTTTACGGTTGGTACACCGACAAGTTTAGCCTTGCGGGTGCAATGTATATAGCTGCAATTGTTTTTATTGTTCTCACAGGAGTTTGTTACTACTTTTTTGTGTCAACAAATTTTAGTAGGAGCAAAGAAAAAAAAACCATCAAGGAAACTCTTGATGGTTTTTCTATTTAAAAAGTTGATTAATTATTTATCGACACATCACCCAGAGCATTATCGGTGTACGTGTTGTTGTTATCGTTGAAGCTGCTGTACCACGAAAAGATTCCCCAACCACTAGAGTATCGGATAGTACAATCCTCAATGGTTAAGCCATCAACTTCGTATATTGAAATATTTGCATTGTCGGTTTCATCGCCTGCGTACTCAACAATACAGTGCTTCATTAATGTGTTTGAAGTGGTATGTGAGTAGAAGAAAACGCCGTGCCATGCACCAGGCGCTGGTGTAGATGCAGCAGTAGTGAAAATAATGGGTTTTTCTTCTGTTCCCACAGCGTTAAGGGTTGTTGATTCGTAGTAACCAAAGTCAATCCATGTATCAGCATGAAATTTAAGAACAACGCCTGGTTGAATTGTAAGAGTTTGCTCAACATTAATTGCGCCGTCAATGTAGTAGGGAACGGTTTGTTCGGTAATTGTTGCTGTTGGAGTATTAATATCTCCGCCTCTAACCTTAATACCGTAGTTTGATTCGCAGGTAATAGTGTTGTTTGAGCCAAGTGTTGTTACACCAAGGCTTTCAATTTCAATTGCATGCGTGCCAACATTCTCGATTGTATTTCCTGAAAAAGAAACAAACCCTTTTGCAGCGTATATACCAATTTTTTTAGCACCTTGAATTTTACAATTATTCATCGTAATTTTTTCATCCAGGTTGACTGCAGGATGATCATTTTGTCCAGCATACTGAATTTCGCAGTAGGTCATTGATGAGTTTGAAAGTGTGCTGCCGTAAAACCACAAACCTTCCCACGAGCCAGGAGCTGGATTGGAAGCGTATGCAGTAAAAACAATTGGCTTATCCTCAGTTCCGTTTGCTATTAGCGTTACGTTATCGCTCCATCCAAACGAAAGGTAAGCCCCAGATTTAAATTTAATTGTAGTTCCAGGTTCAATGGTAAGAGTAGTTCCATCAATATCAATTCCGGTTTCAAC
>ERZ795048.3674-NODE-3674-length-11228-cov-54.826009_pt1 | contig 11228 bp, 10 predicted proteins | sample MGYA00375132_ERZ795048 | MGnify/ENA primary metagenome ERZ795048 (study PRJEB30177, sample SAMN05720225) | activated sludge metagenome | isolation source: Anaerobic digester | place: Hong Kong | collected 2014-12-17 ...
TCCCTCGCCGTCACCCCTGCTTCCGTATCCTCCTTCGCCGTCACCCCTTCTTCCGGATCATCCTTCTCCGTCACCCCTTCTTCCGGATCATCCTTCTCCGTCACCCCTTCTTCCGGATCCTCCCTCGCCGTCATCCCTTCTTCCGAATCATCCTTCGCCGTCGCCTCTTCTTCTTCTTCCGGATTTAAATAAAAAGTATACCGGGATGCCTGCCAGTATCAGCGACAATCCGATCATTGCCTCGCGAGGCCGCGTAATTATTGTATTAAAAAACAATCCTACACAAAACAGAACGAATATTGCCGTTACAACAGGATATCCCCAAACCTTGTAAGGCCGGTGCGCATCAGGCATGCGGCGGCGAAGGATGAAGACCCCGGTCGCCATTGCCCCGTAGAAAATATATACGGCGAAGATCAACATATCTGTCAGCTGGTCAAACGTTCCCGAGAGTACCAGCACCGATGCCCAGACACCCTGCCACAGCAGCGAATTACCGGGCACGTTATGCCGATTTAGCCTGCCGATGCTCCTGAAGAACAGTTTCTCCTGGGCCATGGCATAATAAGGCCTTGACCCGGTGAGGATACTCGCATTGAGGCATCCCATCGTTGTGATCAGGATCAGGATTGATATAAAGAGCACCCCTCCATTTCCCCACAGGCTCCTGATGGCTTCCACGGCAGCAATCTGGTTCCCGGCCTCATGAACCTGCACAAGCTCTGCGATCGACATAATGCGCATATACGCCAGGTTGACCAACAGGTAGACCAGTATTACTACAACCACACCAATTGCTATTCCCTTCGGTATATTGCTGTTGGCATTTCTTATTTCTCCGCCGATGAACCCCACCGAAACCCATCCCTGATAGGCCCAGAATGCGGCAAGCATCGCTGTATAGAATGACGAGACGGTTACAGACCCATTGCCCAGTTCGCTAAAGTTCATAAAGTTTTCAGGCCTGGGATTATTGTTTGTCAGCCCGGCGATAATGATCACCGCCAGCCCTGCACAGACAAAGAAGAATATCGCTTTCCCCGTCCAGGCCCCGCTGCGCAGGCCTGACATGTTAAGCAGAGTGAGCAACATGATCACTATTATTGCTGCCAGCTTGATGCCGAAATCCTGAAAGGGGAAAAAGACGCCGGCAATTGAGAAATCATGAAGCGCAGGGAGCAGATCAGGAATAGGGATAACGCTGTTCAGCGACTGCACCAGAACATACGCCAGCGATGAAATGGTTGCTGTCTGTATGACGGCAAAGAGCGACCATCCGTACAGGAACGAGAAGAACCGCTTGTATATCTTCTTCAGGTAAACGTAATCGCCTCCCGTATCTGCCAGCATCCCGGCCAGCTCGGCGTTGCTCAGGGCTCCGAAGAGGGTAATGATCCCCCCTACAATCCAGACCAGGAGAATCCAGACTGATGATTGGAGCCCGTCAGCCATCGGGGCAATCTTTTTATAAACCCCGGACCCTATGATATTGGCAATGACAAAAATGACCACGTATCCAAGGCCAAGCGACCTGGATAAACTTCTCTGATCAGTCATGAGCTGGCATGGTTTTGCTTGTAAGGATGCTAATTTAACAATTATGTAAAGCGATTTGAGATTTTCGCAAAGCGAATTTCGGATTGCGCAAGAGACTGCCCGGGATTGAAAACCGGTGATTTCGTGTCTTCTTTTTCGCGCAGAGCGACAAGGAATTGTAACACCCATAAGTCTCCGGATAAAACATTCCCGGCAGTTCTCCGTATAACAAACCGGACATAAGTTGCTCAAAAACATGAAAAAAACGATCGCAATACTGTCTGCCGTGCTTCTCTGTAATGCCCTCAATGCACAGTGGAAGGCGCAGACCGCTGAAACATATGAGAAAACATACCGGATGGCACTGGTCACCTCACAGACCGGAGGTGAGACCCTGAGAATAATGCGCGATGTTACATCGGGCGTATCGCAGAAAGGCATCAATCCTTATGATCAGATATCAGGACAGATCCTTCTGAACAAAAATATAGGCACCGAATACACTGTCAACACAATTGTCCTCATTTTTGACGAAAGCACAAAAATGTATATACACCAGCCGGCTGACCTGAAACAGGGATGGGATGCCAATGCCGCAAGGTATATAATTGAATCCGACTGGAAGATCTGGCGCACGGGTGACACCAGGAACAAGGGAGCAGGACGGTCGGCAGGCGACACCGGCACAGACCTGAAAAAGACTGTGCTTGACCTTATGAAATCAGCCGGAACGGTTAAATGTCAAATAATACTGGTCCATAAGATGCATGATACCCAGTCCATTATCAACACTTCCTTCACACTTCAGAATTCAACAAAATCAATCAATTACCTCTTTAAATAATTTACAGGAAACCTCCCTCCCGGGAAAAGGTGACAGCCGCCGGTCCGGTTAAAGTTTATTTGACGCCTTCACTCAGGTTCTCCATCCGGGAGATAATCACAGCACCGCAACTGTCGCTGAACACATTGACCGTTGTGCGGAACATGTCCAGGATCCTGTCAACGGCAAGAATAACAACTACCCCCTCCAGTGGCAATCCTACGGCGCCAAGGATGATAGACATCATTACCAGTCCGCTCATGGGGATACTTGCCGCCCCTATTGAAGCGAGCACCGCCGTGACCGCAATGGTCATCTGTGCACCAAAAGTAAGGTCAAAACCATAAACCTGGGCGATAAAAATTGTGGCCACGCATTCATAAAGTGCTGTCCCATCCATATTCATAGTAGCACCGATGGGAAGCACGAATCCGGCAGCCCTCTTAGATGCTCCAGATACTTCTGTCACAGCTTTCATTGTCAGAGGCAGGGTGACAATTGTTGAACATGTTGAAAAAGCTGTAATAAGCGCGGACACCATCCCCCTGAAATGCTTGACAGGACTTACCTTTCCAAGGAAATAAAGAAGCAGCGGGAGTGTCAGGAACATATGAACGGCCAGTCCTGCAAGAACAATAATGAAGTAAAAACCCAGAGGTTTGAAAGCGGCAAATCCCGTTTTTGCCACAATGCTGGTTATGATCCCGAAAACCCCAATCGGAGCAACCCATATTATAAGTGAGGTCATTTTAAGCATCGCCTCAAAAGCCGCCTCGAAAAAACCGGAGATCAGCTTCCGGTGATCTGCTCCTATCCTTGTCACAAAATATCCGAATAATATTGAAAAGAAAATGATAGGCAGAACATCCCCGGAGGCTGCGGCTGCAATGGGATTTTCAGGAATAATATTCAGCAATATCTCTCCCAGCCCGCGTTCAACTGCCGCGATGGTTTCAGGATTGGCTTCAAGGCCAATATCTGCCCCAACTCCCGGCTTAAACAGGTTTACGAGCAACTGTCCTGTAAATATGGCCAGCAGACTGGTGCAAATGTAATATATGAATGTTCGCAGTCCGATTCTCCCCAGGCCATGGGCAGATCCCACCTGTATCACGGAACTGATTATGGAGGTGATAACCAGTGGAATGATAACCATCTTGAGCAGTCTAAGGAAGATATCTGCAAGAGTATCAGTAAATGGGGTTGCAGGCTCTCCGATGACCAGCCCGGCAATTATTCCGAGAAAGAACCCCACAAATATGAAGATCGTCAGGCTGTATTTCCTTCGAAAAACCATTCCGGTTCCTGCGTTCTTTCCCCAAACATACAAAAACCGGCTTACTTATCATAGGAATTATGGCTCAGGGTATCGCAATCCGGTCACAAACAAAGTGTAGGATCTTATTTCTCAATTCGGGTTTGCCTGCCTTAATCTTTCACTTTTCCCTGGCCTGATGCTTTCCCCTGAAATCTGCAATATGTAAATGTATTTGAATTAAATTTGCCCGTTTGATATCCTTTTACCTGATAAGTTATTTCATGAAGAAGATTTTATTCCTTTTGCTTGTTATGGCTCTTATCCCCGGCAGCCATCCTGAACTGTTTGCACAGAAGAAAAGCAGAAAAGCTGAAGTCGCTGCAGAGAATCCATCGAACTCTCACACCGTTCTCCGACACAATGAAACAGGCCGGACTCAGGCTGATACCTGTACCAGGTCAATTACCACAGTACCTGTTATCGCCAACGGCGAAGCACAGAAGATACCTGCCTTTGAAAATCCCGATAACTGGATCCGCGAGGATCTCTGGGTGGAGACTGAGTTTGACACCGATGGCGACGGCAGGCATGACAGGATGCATGTCGGTGTCACCCGCCCGAAGCAGACTGACACCGAAGGGTTAAAGCTTCCCGTGGTGTATGAGTCGAGCCCCTACTTCGCGGGAACCGCAGGAAATAACAGCGAATATTTCTGGGATGTGAGGCATGAACTCAACGCCGTTCCTGAAAAGCACATATACCCACCCCAGATTGAACGCAGGGGCGAGCGCCCCGTGATTTCTAACTCTCAGGTGAAGGCATGGGTACCATACGGCTTTGCCGTGGTTCACTCATCAGCGCCGGGGACAGGACTCTCACAGGGATGCCCCACGATTGGCACCCGTATTGAAGCCCTGGCGCCCAAAGCAGTTATAGACTGGCTGAACGGACGGGCAAAAGGCTACACCACTCCTGATGGCAATAAAGAAGTAAAGGCATACTGGGCCACCGGCAAGGTGGGAATGATTGGCACCTCGTACAATGGAACAATTCCCTTTGCCGCTGCCACAACAGGAGTTGAAGGACTGGAAGCCATAATACCGGTAGCACCCAATACATCATATTATCACTATTACCGCTCCAACGGACTGGTGAGGAGTCCGGGCGGATACCTGGGTGAGGATGCTGATGTTCTTTACGATTTTGTCTTCTCCAATCCTGACAACTGCGATTACTGTGACAGCGTGATAAGAGACGGCGAGATGGCTGCCGGGCTTGACCGGGTCACGGGCGACTACAACGAGTTCTGGTACAAGCGTGACCTGATGAACTACATGGATAACTTCAGGGCTGCGGTGCTGATGGCACATGCCTTCAACGACTGGAACGTTGTGCCCGGTCACAGCTACCGTTTTATTAAGAAGCTTAAGGAGATCGGGGTTCCGCTGCAGATATACTATCACCAGGGCAGCCACGGCGGCGAGCCGCCGTTCAGTATGATGAACAGGTGGTTCACACGTTACCTGTTTGGGGTGGAGAACGGGGTGGAGAATGATCCCAAAGCATGGATTGTCCGTGAGAGGGACGACAGGCTGAAACCAACACCCTATGCCAACTATCCCCATCCTGAAGCCGTGCCCCTCACTTTCTACCTCACCCCCGGTGCCCCGGGTGCTGGCGGCCTTGTGACAGAGAAGCCGGTGAAGCAGGGCACCGAGACGCTGGTTGACAACTTTTCATTCACCGGGTCCATGCTGGCGCAGGCAGAATACACAAATCACAGGCTTCTTTACCTGACTCCGGTACTCACCGAGCCCGCACATCTTTCAGGAGTGGTTACTGTCAGGGTCAGGGCTGCCTCAAGCAAGCCTGCAGTGAACCTGTCGGTATGGATGGTATCCCTGCCCTGGAATGAATCACGCATGGCGAAGATTACTGACAACATCATCACCCGCGGCTGGGCCGACCTGCAGAACCATCGTTCGATGACTGAAAGCGAGCCTCTGGTTCCCGGCAAATTTTATGAGATGAGCTTTGAGCTTGAGCCGGATGATCAGATAATACCTGCCGGAAAGCAGATAGGCCTGATGATCTTCTCAAGCGACAAAGAGTTCACGCTTCATCCGATGCCCGGGACGGAGCTGACGATTGATCTGGGAGGTACGCAGGTCACAGTACCGATTGTGGGAGGATGCATCAAGTAATCTGAGAAGCAGATGATCGGATTACTGGCGTGATCCGCGTATGATAGGTCCCCTCAACAAAATCCCGGAGCGCCTGCAGTGTTCTATCGTATTTTTTGTTCGCATTCCTCTGCCTCGCAAGCGGGCGACGGGCTGTAACCAAAAAATCCCCTTCCTTCGCTACGCTCAGGAAGAGGATTTTATTGAGGTCGGTGGCGGAGAGTAACTAATTACTCTTTTTAATTAAAAACCGATATATATTTACCTACTATATTGTATAACTGGTAATTGAATACCAGTCATTCATCAAATATAAGTAATTATCTTGCCCCAAAAAGTAATTATTTACCTTTATTTGTCGTATAAACAGTAAACCGTTACTTAATACGATAAAATTATGGGACAAATTAATGACAAACCATTTGAGGTAAAACTTATCCGAGAAAGTCAGTACTACAGGCTTTATGTTACGCACCCTAATTTCAAAGGTCGAATTCGGAGAAGACTTGGTGACAGGTCATATGATACGTTAGAAAACATATCCTTCACTATTAGGTATGAACTCAGCAAGCACTTCACTGGAAGTAATTTCACAAAACTTGAAGTTGAGTCATATGTCGAAAACTTTATTGCACTTAACGTAAAGTGCACAGCGTCAATATTTGAATACAAGCAAGAATTCTTAGACAGCAAAACCGGGAGAATCAACAAAAAAACGAAAAGTAGGCTCACAAAAAGTACCCTCTCAGGATACAGGACGGCATTGAAATATTTTGAAGAATTTCTTATGAAAAATAGAATTGATCCACACCCCTCACAGATTACAGAATCTGTTCTTAATGATTTTTATGGATATATCACTGGCAAACATAATTACAGAGTAAAACTTCATACAAAACTCAAAGGCTTCATCAAATTCCTTGAAAGTAACAAGCAACTTCCAGTTGATCCAAGTTATAAATTATCTGTCTTCACTGAAGAATATGACAATCAATGTCCGGAAGATGATGACAGAGCACTTTCGGTAAATGATATGGAAAAACTATTTGCATTAAGACTGAAGTTTCAAAAGGGAGAGGTTGTACTTAAACCATATGCTAAATCAAATAAAATTTCCAAAGAGTTGCAGGAATATCAGTTTACGATGAAGCGGGAAAATTTGATTAAGTGTCTTGATTGTTTCTTGTTCATGGTAAGCACTGGGCAATATTATGCCGATATAAGAAAATCAGATTTGAATTTTTTATATACTGGGAACAACGTGCATATTAGATACAGAAGAGCCAAAAACGGAAGTTTATGCAAAGGGGTTCTTCTTATCAACGAAGATATTTTTCTCGGAAAAGAAATCGCAGATCAATATCTGATAAAGAATGGCACTAACTTCCCTCTAAATTTGTCCCTGACACACTTTGACAAGCACCTTGATAGAATCAGTAAACTTGCAGGTGTTGGCTTTAAAATAACGAATAAAATGGCAAGGAAAACATTTGCATCATACCTGTTCTTCAATAAGAACCTGCCAATTCATTATTTACAAATATTGTTGGGACACAAAGACGTAAAGGATACAGCGCATTATTTGAGAATTCCGGATGATGATATAGTGAATGAGATATCGAAATGGATGTCGAACAGAAAAACTTATTAATGCTAATCTATGACGGTTACGAGTCGATCAGGTTATCATCACAGATCGAATATCCACTATGAATTTCAGATACAGGAAAATATTTGGGGAAATTTTTCAGACTTCAATTTTTCCAAATTTATTTTTCTTTTTCAGAAAAAATTTGAGTCGGCTATGTTTATGCTGAAAACCAAGACCCCCAGAAATCCTTTTCTTTTATGTCCCCCCCATGTAAAATCATACCGGGGGGGGTAGTTTACCTATCCCCCGGATATACCCCCACCCTCTCCCCATAATGTCCATTTTTTGATATCAGGGTATTTATAAAAGAAGATATTGAGGTCAAATCTTAAAGTTCAAATTACAGTTGGCTATGAAGTACAAATATAAATGCTACAGATGGTCTAATCTAATATATATATGCACGATAGCATTGAGCAAATAGCAATCCACGAATCAGGTCACGCTCTGGCTCATATTCTGACAGGGTTGAAATTTTCGTTTGTTACCATCGACCCAATTGCATTGAAAATCCATACAGACGGGAAGTCGCTGGGATACATCTTGCCTATCCAGACATATTCCGGAGAAGAATCCGGTACATATAACAAATTATCGCCACCTGAATTCTTTCAATGTTTCAGTGAAGATGTAACCATAATTGGCGGTTATGTTGCCCAAAGGCTATTCGAAAAAAAATTTGATCGGACAGGTAGCCAGACTGACATTGCAAACCTCAACAGTAATCGCATGATGAATCAGGCTGAGCCTTTCCGATCCATTTATAGGAAATTTTTATTTGCTTACACTTTTGAACTATTCGGATTGAACGAGAATAAGAGAATGATTAAAAAGATCGCAAAGGAGTTACTGAAGCGTAAAACCTTGAGTTTTGATGAGGTTAATAGAATTGTAAATCAACATGTCGGAACGGATTAGATGGATGCTCAACTATTGCTTGCGATGATTTTCAATATAATAGTGCATTATTGACATCATGGATTGCTTTCGCATTTTCTATCAACAGACAACTATTGCTGAAATATGAGTATTAGATAACATAATTACTTTGGGTAGTCCCAAAAACGAGGAATCATTGTTTTCCTGCCCGTAAGTTTTGATTATGACAACTCTCTCAAGAAAATGAAAAGTCTATCGAAATCTGTATATGCATTCAAATCCATTGGATGCATACCGGAATCAAGATCAAATTGGTTACACTGTCTTAACCATTCAGCATGACCTAAAGCAGTCTCGACATTTCCTTTTAGTAACAAATAATTGTTTCTTGTTTTTTGGTAATCAATATATCCTCGTTGTCTAAAATATGAAATCAAAGCATCACAACTCTGATATGCACGATTAGTTTGTTCAAAATGGAGCAACACCCAATATTCAAAACAGATATTAGAAAATGCTACGTTAATTGGTGGATTGTTAGTTCTGGCTATATCAAATGCTCGTGTGATGAAGGGATGTGAATCTTTATCAAAAACAATCCAAACAGAATCATATGGATATGCGCTTCTTTCCTTTTTAATGCGTCTTTTTGCCTCTTCAACCAATCCCATCGGATTATTATCTGGAGTATGAATTTCAATTTTTACACCACTTAAATTGTTTCTGTTGAAATAGTCAGATTTTAGACCAGTTAAATAAATTTTTTCTGATTCACCTTCGCATAAAATCAGCACCCGTTTTCGTAATGGCTTATTTAGTGATCTTCTCTTCATTTGATTGTAATTGGGAAAAGAAATTATATAAATTCAAATTTGGTATACCACCGAAAAGACCATTGTGATAGTACTTTTCATATGGGACATCCTTCCGAACACCTTTTAAATCACCCAAAGTGTAGAACGTTGAGCATCCCTTATCATTTTTTTCTGTAAACCATATTTGATCACGCCTGAAGAGGTCATTGCTTAGCAACGATGTATTATGGGAGGCAAAAATCAATTGTGCGTTCTTTGGATTTGTCTCCGGGTTATTAAAGAGTTGAACAATGATTTTTGACAGATGGGGATGCAAACTCCGATCAAGTTCATCAATGAGAAAGACAGAACCATCTGATAAAGCATCCAAAATTAATCCGCCTACTGCAAAGATTTTTGTCGTACCAGACGATTCGTCTTCAATATCAAGTTGAGTTTCACCAATTATTATTTCATTCTCATATAAATTATGTTTTGCAAATACTTGGTACTTATTCGATTCAATTATTTGCTTTCTTCTGTCTTCACTGATGGTTTCGGGAAATTTGAAGTCTTCTTCTTTATTTTCTTTAATATAAATTTCATTAATACCAGTATCGGACTCCCGAATTAATTTGTTAACAGCATCCAATAGATGTGGCTTTCCTTTCTGATACAATGTGGCTGCATGAAGATCGATTATCATTTTGTCGCATGCCTCACAAGTGCTGTTTATTGTATAGGCATACAAATATCTATGGAAGAACAGAAAAGGTTCATTCAGTGCATCAATGTTTTCAATACTTGCTTTTGATAGCAATAATTGATTATCAAATAATCGTTTATTTATTGACAATAGTTCTCCCTTAACTGGATCACCTTCTTTAATTTCGTTTATATTTCTATCAAAAATAAGTGCTGGTTGACCTTTAGGGTAATACTGCAGGACTTCCCGGTGAACAACCGTCTTGTTGAATTCAATACTATATTTATATTTTACTTTGTTCTTCCCAAAGAAAAGAACTTCAAAGAATACATTTGCCTTCGCAGATGACGAATCCATGAGGAATGGTTCGTATATTGGAATTGGTTTGTCCCTTTTAAACTCAAATGAACGGGATACCATATAAGAAATAGCCTTGAACGCAAGGAGGATATTACTTTTCCCTGATGCATTCTTTCCGTAGATTACTGCCGATTTTAGTAAATCGTTACCTTCTATTTGTGCTATGTTGCCTTTTAATTCTTTGTATTTATTTATTGGCAACATTGAGAATGTCTGACGATCCTTGAAAGATCGAAAATTCTCAAAAGTCATTTCGATTAACATAGCAAAATATATTAAGTTAATATGATAATTGCGCTTTACAAACAAATTTAATATGAATATATTGTATTATCAACAATATCGTGATGATATTTGTTAATAAATCACTATTTAGAGGCTTTATAAATAATGCTGACTATTTTTGTGTTGCCCGGAAATCTCAACCATTTAATAAATATTGATACACACTTCCCCGGCTAATATTCAATGTTTTGGAAATATCAGTAACACTTTTGCCAGCCAATCTCATCTGTTTTATCTTCTGTACACTTGAAATATTCAGTGAGGGTCGACCACCGACTCTACCCTGCTGGCGTGCTCTGGCTAATCCGGCATGAACCCTTTCCGATATTCGAATACGCTCCTGTCGTGCCAGCGTACTCAACAGTGCGATAATTACATCCTTAAATATCCCTGTGCTGTCGATGTATTGTTCGGTATATGATTTATAAGAGACCCCATAATCTTCCAGTATTTGCAAATAATGGATTGTTTTACGAGTCCCTTCTCTTGTGAACCTGTCCAAAGCATAAAACAACAATACATCAAACTTTCGCTTTGATGCATCATTCATCATTCGAACAAATTCCGGTCTATTAGCCGTACCACCAGAAATAACATCAACGTACTCATCATAGATTTCGTAATTCATCTTATTACAATAATCACGAAGAATTAATAACTGGTTTGTATTGTCTGATGTATCTTTCGATACACGTGTGTAAATCGCAACTTTAATATACATGGTTTTTGTGTTCATAAAACGGATGTTTTTTG
>ERZ795048.3678-NODE-3678-length-11218-cov-6.228702_pt1 | contig 11218 bp, 11 predicted proteins | sample MGYA00375132_ERZ795048 | MGnify/ENA primary metagenome ERZ795048 (study PRJEB30177, sample SAMN05720225) | activated sludge metagenome | isolation source: Anaerobic digester | place: Hong Kong | collected 2014-12-17 ...
GGCGCTTATCTTATACTTAAGGACGGAACAAAAATCCCTGTTTCTCCAAACCTTAAAAAACAAATACTTGAAGCTCTGACAGAACAGATGTACGAGTAACAAAGGGAATATAAGCACAGGGCACAGGGCACAGGGCACAGAGCACAGAGCAAAACGGAGATCCTCCTTTAGATTGAGGAGCGCAGTGCAGTGGAGATTCCACGCAACGCTGACAAAACAGGAAGGGGTTAAGAGGCTCTGACCGCTAAACTATATTCCAAAATACTCCAATATTAATCCGGAACCCCTGTTTACTCATTTAACCTTGACAATCATGGTTGACTTAGCTTAACTTCATGTTAAAAACCAAAAAACCATGAAATATTCAAAGGGTTTGACAATTGCTTTTTCTCTTCTCATTTTTTTTTCACCGGATGCAAGATCACAGATAAAAGTTGATGTTAAAGACAAGGTAAAGCAGGAAACGGAACAGACAGATACCATAGCCGGATTCTGGATTGATAAACCCGGAAAGATCAATAATGCCCGTAAAATTATTATTTCCGTCCGCGAAACGGAATCCGGTTCCGTCAAAGGAGGAGATCCTCCTTATCCCTATTCATATACAGTATCAATGAAATTTGAGGGCAATATTATTAATAGTAAGGACAAATTCCGGTTGATTCCCAACCTGACAGACAATCTCAGATCTCTGGCAATGAAGGAGGAGTGCACTCTTATCGCAGAACTTGAGCCCGCAGAAGAGAGTATGCGGGTAGAGAAATGGGAATGCAGTGATCCGGTAAATAATTCACCGGTATTACCCTTGCTTGCAGCTTCTCCGCCAAATTTCTTCATTCCCGTAAGAATATGGCAGATAGGTAGTAAGATTTATATATCTCACGGATTTAACGATGGCATTTACGGCTACTTTGTTGAGTGGGATGATCCCCGTGCAAAAAACAAGAAAGAACCCCTTGGAGCACGTCCGTCCGGAGCAGGACTTATGGGAGAGTATATAGAGGTACCGTTTGATAAATTTACCAAAGGAGAGGCAATCATTCTTCACCCAAAAGATGTATCGGATCATAATGAAGATGTGTGGCAGTGGAAAACCGGCTGGACCGTTCTTATTCATCCGAGACAGGTAAAATAAACTTTATTGGCAGATCAGAATGGATAAAAGAAAATCAATAATATCTGTCATTCTTTACGCAATCGCCTCTTTTTCCCCGAAGTCTGATGTCTTTGCACAGGAAGGCTATATTGTTGAAAAAATAAAGCATAATTACGAAATCCTGGTAGAACCACAGCGAAGAGAGATTTACAACGGAGAACAAACGACAATTACCATCGATGTGCATGATTTTGATACTGCCGGACTAAAAATACAGGCATTCAATGCGGCGGTCGTGATCAGTATTACCGGACTCATTGACGGCAAAGTAACTCCGGCCTCAGGCAGTAAAATAATAACGGATCAGGCAGGGATTGCCTGGCTGGATTATAAGGCTGGCGAAAAGGATAAGGAAATATCGGTCATGGCCACTTTTATTCCTGAAGGATCAGCAACTGAATATATTGACGAGGCAACAGTAACAGTCAAACCTCTTGAGTATGAAGCGACACTGACTGTCAGCGGTTCATCGATTAACATGGAAAGATCATCCTATTCACGAAAACAAAGCGATGGGATTGAAAGAGGTAATCATTCACTCGATGAGAGATACAATGCTTCTTTTTATGTACCTCTGAAGCTTGATAACTCCGGTGATATGCCAATACTAAACCAGAGATGGGAATATTACCGCCCCTTAGATATCAATCTAACTCAGTTTAATGCATCCTATCTGATGAAAGAATATGAATATGCAAATTTCAAGGGTTTCGGGCATGAAGCTACCATCATACGAATCAAAAAACCTCTTAACATACATATTCCGGGAAAAGAGTATTTAATGATATCGAATATTATTCTGATCATAGATAAAGAAACAGACAAGGTCGTCAAAATAGGGACGGGAGGATATCCGGTAGAGTTTCACTGGGATGAAACCGAAAGCAGAAACGGGAGAAGCTGGAATCCGGACGGCAGTGAGCCTATCAGTTATTTCAACCATAAAACCGATGATCTGTCGACAACATTTACACCCGGACCTGTTGAAGATCCCGTTGTCGATCCGACTTTTACAGGGGTAGCCGAATCACTCACAACATATCTCAAAAACATGGGAACTCCCCTGCCAGCCGATATTGAAATACCAGAGGATGATGAAAAGGCAGAAGTTGCTCCTGACCTGCTGGTTGAATACGGCGACGGAAAGACTTTCTTCGGGGGAAAAGGGAAAAAGATCATTGACAACTCTGAAGGATCCAATATCAATCGCAAGGAGATGACCTTCAATTGGAGTGTAACAAGAAGAAAGAAACAATAATGAACACTTAATCATTTTAAAATCATGAAAAAAATTACTGTCTTAATAGTTAGTCTCTTTATCATCCTGACCCGGCTTGCCGGTCAGGAAGCAACATTGAAGCCTTACGGCCTCAAATCAGGTATTATAGAATATTCCTATTCCGGTGACAGAGTTGGAAAAGGAATCCTCTATTTCGACGAATACGGAATGAAAAGCGCAATGTATACCGACGCTGTTCAGGATGGCGAAAAACAGAAAGGATGGGTTGTCACCTTTGGCGATTACCAGTATATGTGGGATCCGGATCAGCCTAAAGAGGGAATGAAACTAAAGAACCCTATAATTACCTGGATAACAGAAACTTCAAAAGATGATATAGAATCATACACCGAGTCGATGTACTCCAAAATGGGCTTTGTTAAAGCCTCTGACGAAACTTTTCTGGGAAAACCATGCAAAGTCATGAAAGGCGACCTGGGAAAAGTTATGACCTGGAACGGCATCCTCATGCTGATGGATATGAAAATCATGGGAAGCGGTTCTCATCAGGAAGTAACAAATATCCAGACTAATGTTCCGGTTGACGGAAAATATTTTGTCCTTCCAAAAAACATTGAATTTTCAGAAATACCAATGATGTTTTAGGCTGAATATTAGGTAATTATAAAATATTATGAAACCAATAAAAAAAATTCTGTGCTTCCTGTTTCTGGGCAATTTCATGTCTGTTATTATACAGGGACAGGAAGTTGTTGCTGCTGTTGTTTTTGCCCAGCCACCAAAAATGATGAGTTACCAGTGTATTGTCAGAGATTCAGGCGGTGAACTGGTGACCAAACAGAATATCGGAGTCAGGACAACTATTCTGAAGGGAACCATGATCCCCATGATTATCTATCAGGAAACTTATAGTCCTCTGCCGGTAACAAATGAGAATGGACTTCTGTCACTTGAGATCGGAAGCGGCAAACCGGTTACCGGTGATTTTTCAACGATAAACTGGTCGTCAGGACCATACTTTCTCAAAACGGAAATTGATCCCAATGGGGGCTCAGATTATACCATTACCGGTCAGAGTCAGATATTAAGCGTACCATATGCCTTTTATGCTGATAAAACAGGTTCATATGCAGAAACCGATCCGGTCTGGACTGGTGCAGCCGGTAACTACTACACAAAGACCAACCTTCAGACCAGCGGACAATCATCAGTACACTGGAATAATCTGACCAACATTGACGAAGATGTACTGGATCTTGCAGAGGATGGTATTCTGACAGGCTCTAAAGTCGGCACAGGCATTTGTGCAAACAGTATTACCTGGGGTGTTCTTCCCCTGGCCAGACTTTCCGGAATTACAAACGAACAGCTTTCTGCCACGGCAGATATTAAATCCGATCAGATTAAATCTCTCCAGGCAGCCAAAATAGCTGGTATATCATCGGGCTTCATTCCCCTGAGTAACGGGACAGGACTGGTAAAAAGTTCAATTTACGAAACCGGCGGACAAGTAAGGATTGGCGTGGGATTACCCGAAGCTTTACTCCAATTAAGGAATTATGAAGGCACTCAGTTAAAAATTGGACACGGTAATCAGCCATCTGATGAATGGTTTTTCAATGTAGATGGTTCAGCAGATCTTTCTTTATCAAATGAAAATAAGGGTAATACGGTCACAGTATTATTCATTGATTTTAGAATAGAAGGTTCCAGATTAGGAATCGGGACAAATACACCATATTACAGATTACAGGTCGGAAATCCAGGAGACGGATCACAAGCAAGGGCAAATGCATGGAATCTTCTTTCTGATGCACGGTTAAAAAAAGATTTTACTAAATTAACTGATCCGCTCGCAATGCTGGACAAGATCAATGGATATTATTTTCACTGGAATACCGGAATCAATCAGAAAAGAGAAGTGGGATTTTCCGCACAGGAGGTAAATGAAGTACTTCCGGAGGTAGTATCAGAAGGTGGAGACGGTTATCTGTCAATTGAATATGGGAAAATGGCACCTCTGATCGTGGAAGCTCTGAAAGAACTTAAGGCTGAGAACGAAAAGCTTAAAACCCGGATCGAAAAACTGGAAGTTGAAATATTAACCTCACAACAATAGATACTAAAACTATTTAAAATGAAAAAATCAATATCAATCATATTATTTATCTGGATGATTTTATTCAGAGGATGGAGTCCGGAAACTCTTTCTGCACAGCTCATTACAGTTCCGGATTATTGTTATGGTTATGTCGAGTCGGAACACGATAATGTTTTAAGCGACGGCACCGCAAGATACTATCCATACGCCAAAGGATCTTACGGACCTGCAGAAAGAACAACAGAATTGTTCCTTGCAAAAGGTTTCAGATGGTGGAACTATACCGGACCAGGAGTTTCCTGCTATCATACTGATCTGTTTGACTATCCCGGTTTTCATGGGATACCGGACCGGACAGGTATTTTATGGAGTGGCATCGATCCGCCCGTTGGTTATTGCGCAGGCTGGGGAGGAGTTATTGTTGATCCTGAAGAGAAAAAAATATTATGCCTGAATGGAGCCGCTAATTACAGAGGCCCGACCGAACCCAATTTCATCAAAACATTGTATGGGATAATGTGGTATCAACCTCCTACTTATTGGGGTGAAAGTACATCATACGGATATTTAAGAAAAACCGTCCTTGTTCAGTCTACAGGAGCCCTTCAACAAGGCGATTCTGTTTTGATCAATACAACAATCAGAAAAGAACTGATCAGTGAAGGAGAAGGAACTATAACCAGTATCGGAATGATGTTCCTGAATAAAATTTCAGAAACGACCCTGTATAAAATGGGTGGAGGGGACTACCTTGCGCTTACTGATATGGATGAACTAAGTTTTAATCCTCTGGGTATACTCGACAATATGGGTGCTGTTATCCGGATTGAAGGAAGTGAATCTGAAAAAGATAGTACTATAAAGGCTGCTGTAGGAGATACAATTGTCATGGAACTAATGTTCAAGCAGGAAATCAAATTATTTAATCCCGGTGAGTATTTATTTGATATTGAAAGTTGGGCGGGAGAAAAACCCGAAAAGTTGTTTTCAGCTATAGAGTATATACACACAGATTCGGTTAAAAATCTTGTCCGGGAACATAGTAACGCTCTTTCATATGATATGACCTGCCTTTCTCAGGGAGCAATACTGACTTCTTTAACTCCCGGAGGTCCAAATGTAGATGAAGATAATGACGGAATCAGCGATTCTCGTGAAAAAGGTCTTGAAAATGATGATAATACTTTTGACGGCAATGCTGATGGTATCCCGGATTACAAGCAGGCTGATGTTGCCTCATTCCATACATATGACGGTCTTAATTATGTCACCCTGAGTGTCCCGGCCGGAATCGTACTTTCGGAAATGAAGGTAACAAATAATCCGTCTCCCGCAAACACTCCTGATGATGCTGAATTCCCCTGGGGTTTCTTCGATTTTTCCCTTGACGGACTGGATCCGGGTGAAGCAGTTACAGTAACACTTACCCTCCATAACGGGGAACCTACAGATAAATACTACAAATATGGGATGACTCCCGACAATTTGGAGCCGCACTGGTATGACTTCGCATATGACGGCCAAACCGGAGCTCAGATAAACACTAATGTAATTACTTTACATTTCGTTGATGGCCTAAGGGGTGATGAAGACATTACACAAAACGGCTCAGTAAAAGAGCCGGGAGGCCCGGCAAAAACATCAACCACAGGTGTGGCGGAACTGACAGATGAAAAAGGATTACTGATCTATCCTGTTCCGAGCAAAAATTTAATAAGCTTTAAGCTTAATAATATCCCTTCACTATCTGATTATTGTTTATGTTTCTATTCAGTTAACGGCTCTCTGGTATATCAGCAAACTGTTGATGTAATTGAAGGAAACCAGGAATTTACCGTTGCAGTTGACCAGTTACCAGCAGGTATCTACATAGTTACGCTAACCAGAGATAATATATACTATAAATCGAAATTCATCATTGTCGATTGAATTGGCGGTTTCTTTCTTAAAAAACATAAGCTCTCTCTTTTTATTCCGGTGTAAATTCCCGGATATGCAGAATTTATTCAAAAACTCACTATTTTTATTGTTTACAATAATCATTACAGGCAGTGCATTTGTAAATTATAATAAACAATAGAATAATGCTATATTTAATCCTGGCAATAATTGTCTTTGCCTTTCTTGTAATAATAATCCTTTACAACTCTCTGATCAGGAAGAAAAACGACGTTGAAAATGCTTTTGCTTCGGTGGACGTTATGCTTAAAAAAAGATATGACCTTATTCCGGCCCTGGTGGATGCGGTTAAAGGCTACATGAATTATGAAAAGGATCTGCTGAAGGAAATTACCGAACTCAGAGTAAGGGCATTATCTGATAATCTGACAGGAGAGGAACGTGTTAAAATCGAAAATAAGATCCGTAAGGATCTGGCAGATATCCTCGTGGCAGTTGAAAATTATCCCGACCTGAAGGCAAACCAGAATTTCCTTAAATTACAGGGTGCAATCAATGAAACGGAAGAACAGCTGGCTGCTTCGAGAAGAGCCTATAACGCAGCTGTTACTGTATTCAATAATGCAGTTGAAGTTTTTCCCTCCAATGTGATGGCTTCAATGATGAAATATGAAAGAAAAACTCTCTTTGATATACCGGAATCAGAAAAAGTTAAACCGGATATCTCTCCACTAAGCTGAAAAAAGATTAATTGAGTAAACCGGATATGAGCAGGGACAAAGATTTCAAAGAGTTCTATGAATCATCTCTCAAGCCTGATCTTGAGATTATTGACAGAGAAAGAAGGAAGGTCAACACAAGAATCATTACTATCATTGCTTTCACAGCAGTAGCGATAAGCCTGGAAATTATCTTAATACCGTCAGAAGCAGAAATGCTTAAAGGAATAATCCCTTTTTTGACCGGTTTTGCCGGACTGGTGGTCACCGGAGTGGTAAGCAAGGACTACCGCAAAGAATATAAAAATAAGATTATTGCCAGAATAAGCGGGTTCCTTGACGAAAAACTTATCTATACTCCGGGAGGATCAGTGTCTTTTCAGGATTTTTTGAAAAGTGAGATATTCCCTCTCCGGTGCGACCAGTTTAAAGGGGAAGATCATTTCAGAGGTAAAATAGGAAGGACTGATATCGAATTCTCGGAAGTAACCGCAAAACATAAAAATACAAGTCATAACGGATCGAACCAAAAAGATGAATATATTACAATTTTCAAAGGATTGTTCATCATAGCTGATTTTAACAAACATTTTAAGACTCACACCCTTGTTCTACCGGACACTGCCGAAAAATTGTTCGGAAAATTCGGACAAACACTTCAATCTGTAGGGACAGGAAAGAGAAAACTTGTCAGACTGGAAAACCCTGAATTTGAGAAAGAATTTTGTGTCTATGGTGAAGACCAGGTTGAAGCCAGATATATCCTTACTCCCTCTCTTATGGAAAGAATACTTGCGTATAGAAAAAAATGGGATTCGAGAATAAGTTTGTCCTTCTGTGATTCAAAGGTTTACATCGCTATCAATATGAATAAAAATCTCTTTGAGACAAGGTTATTCAAACCTCTTACCGATTATGACTTTATTGAAGAAAATCTTAGATTTCTGATACTTATAACAGAAATTGTTGAAGATCTGAACCTCAATACAAGGATCTGGACAAAAGATTAAAATACCTGCCGGCAAATCATTAAGAAGGCAAATTAAGCGGATCCTTCCATTTCAACTGATAGTCTTCAGCATTAGCGTTCAGTTTATATGGTTTGATATGCTTATTCGGATCTGAACTTCCTATTATGTCAATCTTTTTGTAATCTGTATTACCTATCCCTGCTGCCGAACAATAATTAAGGTAGCCAACATGCTCCAGCGGGATGTCCATTAACTTACAGCACATACTGTCAACTGCTACCGTATCGAAGCCGGCGAGTGCCACTCTGTGATCTACCGGAGTACCATTTACAGGACCATTGCCTTCCATCCCTTCCACTGCGTCAATAATAGTAAAATCGGGCAAGATACTTTGTGCAACCATATACATGTTGAAATGAAGCCAGCGTGGAGCTGCTGAATGCATACTTCTCTTATAATTGATCCTTGGCCTGTTCCCCTGAGCCGGAAGGTTGAGAGGAGCTCCCAATACCGTATTCTTTACCCCTCCCGTCATCACTACAGTATCATGAGTCTTCATCCGGGATATTGATATAAAATAATTTGACGGATCAAAAAAAGCATCGGCAATCTGTATCTGCTCAAGGTGCAGATCTTTGTTCAGAATGAAATAAGGTTTTCCTGCTGTAGTATTTAAATCAACAAATTTTACATTATAGTCTTTCGCCAGATCAGTATAACCATAATTACTGAATCCTTCAGCTGAATTCACAACCGCACTCGATTCGGCAATGATGATCTGTCCGCTGTATATGGGTTTCAGATACTCCAGAAGACTTCTGATAGCCTCAACATGTGTCGCACATAGTTCTACATTCGTAACAACCATGTTTGGTTTGATTATAAGTTGTTTGCCTTTCAGCCCTTTCCTGATCTCTGCCTCGAAAGGCTTTACTATTTCGTACATCATCTGCTGCCGGTCAGTACCGGTAGTAAAAGCAACACTGCTGTTGCCCGGATTAATAACCGGCTTCTGCACAGGTTTCATATCCGCAGGCTCAGCAGCCACTATATCACTGAAACCTCCTGCCAACATTGCTGCAGAACCGAGCCCCAGCATTTTAAGGGCATTGCGCCTGCCAATAACTAACTTTTTTTCCGATGATTTCATCACTATATAATTTTTAATTTAATGGTCTGATGGAATCCACATGATTGAAATTTATATACATACGTGTTTGTGTATTTGATATATGTGGGTTTCATATTATGATTAATTTTAGATTCATATATTAAAGATACTCTATTCTATGCATATTAGCCAAAAATACCTAATTATTTGAAAACAACAATATACATATATAGATTTTTACATATTTTAAGATTTCATACTTCCCCTCTCTTTAGTTCGCTTGAATAAACTCAACTTCTCCAGGAAAATTTGTTTCCTCCGGTATTCACTATAAATAATTCTCATGGGAGACTTGAAATCGCTGACAGTGATCCTCTGATTTAGAGAAAAATAGACAAAATAATGCAAGAGAGATTTTTCTGTTAAGATAAGTCTTTCAATAAAAAATAGTCTTATGGCGACCGGAGAGATAAAAAGCACTTTTCTATTTAGGTAGCAGACCCTTCAAGAATATTTTCACAAGTCATTTACGCTCTGGAGAATGATATTTTTTTTTACTTTTCTTTTTCGGGTATCTTTAATGTATTTCCCCGTGATAACGTAAATAATCATTTTGATTATTTCTACGACAAGAAAGGCTAAAAAGATCGCCATAAAAACGTATACAATCCAATATGCCGGGCTGAAATCATCCATGGCTCTGTTTTATAAAGATTGTATTATTTCTAATACCAAATAAAACTTTATAACTTATACGATCCTTTAATATAAATGTTCTGATTTTTAATTATTAAGATCAACAGGACAGGCTGAATATTTTCCGGATCTGTACGTCTTTCAGAGTATCTCCGGAAAAAACTTTTCAGAAAAATTAGTTTTATTTTTCAGTCAGGGAGAACAATTTTTCAGATCTTGGCTCTCCACATCGGGGGCATTCTGTATCATACCAGCTCAAAGGGAAGCCACAACGGGGGCAACGCCAGCGTTCTTCTTCATATTTAACCCATTCCTGAACACCCATCTTATTAATTTTTTCAAGGTTTGGCAGATATTCGGCACGGTGCAGCAGGCCGGTATTAATAAAACCCATAATTATTTTACAGGGTAATTCCTCACAGTCGGAACAACGGGTCACATTATTTCTTTTTGCAGCACATAATTTCATGGGGCAGTTCCGGCAATGGGCAGCAATCTGGCCGCCACTGAGACAGCCGTCACAAAGAAGGCCATCCATCCAACCCGGATCAGGAATACCCTTCATTGTTTTTATCTGTCCGGATAAATTTCCTGTTTGCAGCCTTATTTTTTTCTGCTCTTCGTCACCGTGTTTAGCCAGGTAAGCGGGGCAGGCTCCGCAAAATGTTCCACATACAGCTGCAAGGTGTTCTCTGCCATCACTGTCCTGCTCCGCTTTCCCTTCCCGGATAGCAAGACAATCCGAAGAAAAACATATAATACCAACAGATGCACAGCTTACTCCTTTAACAAACTTTCTTCGGGTTATATGTTCCTTTTTACCGGAATCCATTTTAACTTTCTATCCTTTAATAATGATTATCTGAAAATTCCATTATTGCTATTTGCTGCAATTACATTACTATACACTGGAAGAGCTTATGGTTTACACTGTGATCATGTAAATTTATTGTATTTTTTGATTAATGCAAAATGAAATATTTCAGGTGATTGAAGGCATTACAAAGAGTCCCGTGTCTTGTTCCGGGCTCCCTTACCTGTAAAAAATATGGATACTCCTGACATCTCATAATAAAAAAAACCGCTGGTACTTTCATGATCAGGAAATAACAACGGTCTTGGTGGAGAATAAGGGAGTCGAACCCTTGACCAGCCCGACAAGAGCCGGGATGCTCTGGCCAACCGGCTAATAAAAAAACCGGTGTTTTATCTTTATGAAGATCATAACAACGGTCTTGGTGGAGAATAAGGGAGTCGAACCCTTGACCCTCCCGACAAGAGCCGGGATGCTCTGGCCAACCGGCTAATAAAAAAACCGGTGTTTT
>ERZ795048.3682-NODE-3682-length-11214-cov-26.659647_pt1 | contig 11214 bp, 10 predicted proteins | sample MGYA00375132_ERZ795048 | MGnify/ENA primary metagenome ERZ795048 (study PRJEB30177, sample SAMN05720225) | activated sludge metagenome | isolation source: Anaerobic digester | place: Hong Kong | collected 2014-12-17 ...
CAAGGGGCGGGGACTTGTCTGCCTGAGGCAGGATCGAACCCTCGTCCGCCTTTTATCAGCCTTCGGCTGACTGGCGGATTGAAGAAGTTTCTTGCAATAAAACTATAAAATGTATATTTGTATAATGCAAAATCCATTAAGAAAGACCTTCATTGATAATGGTTGAACTGTAAAGGAGCCGGAATGTTAATGAATAAAAATATAAGTGGAATGAATCTGCTGTTTAATCCCAAATCAGTAGCAATAATCGGAGCCTCTGAAAAGACTGATAAACTTGGTTCGCATGTAATGAACAGCCTTATAAAAGGAGGCTATAAAGGTAAGATTATACCTGTAAATCCTTTTTCCGAAACTATTATGGGGTTAAAGGCCTACCGCTCAATTCGAGATTATGGCAAACAGATAGATATGGTTATTGTGGCTGTTCCGGCAAAACTCCTTTCTGAAGTATTCAGGGAATGTGCGGATTCTGGTGTCAAAGGTGTTGTGCTGATTACGGCCGGGTTCAAGGAGATTGAAGATTCATCTGGCATAGAGCTTCACAATACAATAGCCGAAATTGCAAATAAGGCAGGGATCTCTGTTATCGGGCCTAACACCTTTGGTATGATAAACTTCCATGCCTCCCTTAATGCTTCATTTACGCCGGAATTTTCCAGAGTGAAGAAAGGGACAATAGCCCTGGTCAGTCAGAGCGGCGGGATTTCTCATTTGTTCGGGTTTATGGCAATCAGGACCAATGCAGGTTTCAGCAAGATCATCGGCCTTGGAAATCGTCTGAATATTGATTTTGCCGAGATGGTAGAATATTTGATGGATCATGATCCTGATACAAAGGTCCTGATGCTCTATATGGAAGGGATAGACAATCCAGGACGATTGATGGAGATATTTAAAAAACACAGGGGCAAGAAACCTGTTATCGTTAATAAGACAGGAAGTTCGGAGAAAGGTGACCAGGCTTCCAAATCACATACAGGGTCAATGGCAGGCAGGCATGAGATATATCTGGGGGCATTCAGGCAGACAGGCATACTTGCGATTGATGATACAGAGACTCTTCTGGATTCGGCCAGGGCACTGGCTGGATGCCCGAAATTGGAAGGAAATGGCGTGGCGATTTTGTCCGGTCAGGCAGGTCCTGGAATGGCTGCATGCGATATCTGCGAGGCATATGGACTTAAAATAGTTGATTTTAATAATCATACGCAGGAACGTATAAATGAAAATCTGCCTCCGCTGGCCTTAAGGTCCAATCCGGTTGACATGGGGCCTGCATGGTACGACGCAGATGCAAGCAGGGAGATTATTAAGGCTGTTATGGAGGATGATAATGTAAATGCCATAATGCTTCTTATAATGTTCGCATCTGCAAATGTTGGCGTGGTAAATGGAATCAGCAGTCTGCTTTTGAACTGGAAACAGAAAAAGCCTCTTATTACCTGCATATTTGCTCCGCCCGGGATATGGGACAATGAGATGGAGCATCTTGAGGATTCCGGGGCTCTTGTAAATTTTCCTTCGCCGGAGAGGGCGGCAAGGGCAATGGCATCACTGTGGAAATATAAAAATGCAATTGATAAATGAAAGGTCTGCATAAAACAGTAATCCAGGGAGTGTGAAATGAAAATCATCGAAAAAGCACTGAAACAGGGAAGGAATATGCTGTCGGAGTATGAGTCAAAACAGATCCTGTCAGCCTATCAAATACCGGTAGTGAATGAGCTGCTGGCTGAAAGTATTGAAGATCTATTAATGGCTGTCAGTAAGATAGGTTATCCGCTTGTCCTGAAAGGCTGCTCCCCCGAGATTGCACACAAGACAGAAAAAGGACTGATCCGGATGGACATCAGGGACGAAGATGAAGCAAAGTCGGCGTTTGATGAGATATTTTCAAGCATGGATGGATCAGGCAACGCAGTTCTGGTTCAGGAAATGATCAAAGGGAAAAGGGAACTTGTTGCAGGAATGACGAGAGACCCGCAATTTGGACCTTGTGTCATGTTCGGCCTTGGCGGTATCTTTACCGAGATACTGAAGGATATTTCTTTTAGAGTAGCGCCTCTTGAGAAAAGAGATGCAATGGATATGATGCATGAGATAAAGAGCAGCAGAATTCTTGAAGCAGTTCGGGGAATGGAGGCGGCTGATATGGATATGATGACCCAACTCCTTATCAACACAGGACGAATCGGTCTTGAAAACGAGAGAATAAGGGAAATTGATATTAATCCCGTAATAATTTCAGGGAGTAAACCAGTAGTAGTTGATGCATTAATAATACTGGAATAGCCCAAAAAAAAGAGGCGGAGAAAAACTCCGCCCCTTCAGTAGACTAATAATCTTACTAAGAAAGCTTTTTAAAGGCCTCTTTACGGCCTGTATGTTTTTCCCTCATCTCTGGTTTCATAAGCTTACCAGTGGGATTTCTCATTACTGTGTCAAAGACAACCTTTCGAGGAAGCTTATAAGTAGCAATCTTGGTCTTTGCAAATGCAATTACTTCTTCTTCTGTCATGGTTGTTCCTTCCTTAAGCTGGACAATTGCCATGACTATCTCAACAAGACGATCATCCGGATATCCGATGCATGCGACATCATCTATCTGGGGGCATTCCATAAGGGCGTCTTCGATCTCGACAGGAAAGATGTTTTCACCGCCGCTTGTGATCATATCCTTTTTACGGTCAACAATGTAGAAAAATCCTTCATCGTCCGTCTGAAGCAGATCGCCTGTATAAAGCCAGCCATCTTTAAGAGTGGAAGCGGTCATCTCAGGATTATTATGATATCCCTTCATCATACGTTTGGTGGTGAAAGTGAGTTCGCCTACCTCGCCAGGTCCTACTTCCTTACCTTCAAAGTCAACCAGTTTGCCCTCAACACCAAATGTAGGCTTGCCAATGGAACCGGGTTTTCTTAATACATCCTCAGGATAGAGGTTAAAGGTGCCTCCCCCTCCTCCTTCCGTAATTCCATAGATATTTGATACCTTGCACGGCAGGGTCTCTACGAGTTTCTTCATTACGTCAAATGGAACCGGCTGTGCGCCTATCTCCATGGATTTCCAGCTGGAAAGATCATAATCCGAGAGTTTAAGCTGGCCACTTTCAATAGAATTCAATATACCTATGGCAATCGGCACTACAAAAAGCACATCCGTGCATTTCTCCTCTGCCATGGCTTCAATTATCCAAAGAGGATCTTTTAAGTCTCTCAGGATTGTGCCTGTAGCTCCTGTTGCATAAAATGGTGCCCACAGAAACATTGTCCCGCTGTGATACAGGGGCAGGAAAAAGAGGTAATTGTCATTTTTCTGGACAAAATAACTCATGCCGTTTCCAATGGCAGTGTTATTCAATGAGTAATGGGTGTGCATAACCGGTTTCGGCTTGCCAGTCGTGCCTGACGTGAACATCATGGCCAGATCGTGCATATCATCAACATCAACTATGGCCTCAGTTGTATCGCCTGATGCAACAATTGTTTTGTAATCAATCATATCAGCGGGAACATCGCCTCCGACGCAGATATATGTTTTAACCGTTTTCAGGTCTTTTTGAACTGGCTGAACTACAGGTATGAATTCAGGCCCTATTATAAATGCTTTTGGGTCGCATACTTCAGCTGCATAGAGAATGTCAGGCCCTACAAACCTGAAATTCAGCGGAACAATTATAGCACCAAGCTTTATTATGGCATAATAGGTAACAAGCCATTCGAGGGAGTTGTTCTGCAGATGCATTACATAGTCGCCATCTTTAATCCCCACGTCTTTTGAAAGATAATTTGCTACCTTGTTTATCTCATCGTTAAATTGTTTCCATGTCAGCGTCCTTCTCTCATTTTGAGCAGGATTCCTTTCTATTAAACATGTCTTGTCAGGTAAATGCCGGGCATTAATCTTCGCGTAATTAGCGTAGTTCATCTATTTGTTTCCTCCTTAACTCATTTTATTAAATACAGCTATAAATTAATTTAAAATTTTATTCTATCGCGCGCAGGTATTAAAATGCAACAGGGCTATTCTATAAAACCCATCACGCGTGGCAGCCATAATGTTACGCTCGGTAAATATGTTATAACAGCAAGGACTGCAAACTGTATCAAAATAAACGGTAGAACAGCCCTTGATACATAAACAAGGTCCTTGTTAGCAATGGCCCCCGTGATATATAAGCTCACACCCATGGGAGGCGTGCAATAGGCGATTGCAAGGTTTACCGTCAGAATCAATCCAAAGTGCATGGGATCAATACCGAATGCTCCGAGCATTGGTAAGAATACCGGGCCCAGGATAAGTGTGGCCGAGATAATATCCATTATCATTCCTATGCCTACAAGCATCAGATTTATTGCCAATAGGAATACCCATGGGGAATGGATATATTGAAGCACTGCCTCTGTAATCTTGGCGGGTATTGCCTCAAGAGTCATATATCGGCCGAAACAGGTAGCGCCTGCAACAATAATCAGAAGGGTTGCGGATGTAACCGCTGAGCTTACAGTAATCCTGAAAACATCTTTAAATTTTATTCCCTTGTGGATAAAAAGTTCAACAAAAAAGGCGTACACACAGGCCACAACAGCGGCCTCATTTGCAGTAAATGCCCCTGAAAAAATACCGCCAAAAATAATAACAGGCAGCATAAGCGACCAGAAGCCTTCTTTAAATATCTTCAAGACTTCCCTGAAGGGCGGTACAGGGATACGCACAAAATCGGTCTTGTTCCTGTGAACGAAATATGTGTATATACACATTCCTATTATCATGAGGATCCCGGGCAGGAAACCTGTTAAGAAAAGACCCTCAAGAGAAACGTTGCTTATCATTGAATAGAGAATCATTCCGATACTGGGGGGGATAATCACGCCCAGGTTAGGGGATGCGGTCATAACACCTATGGTGTAGTCTTCATGGTACTTGTTCTCCAGTAATGCAGGTATCATAAAACCGCCAAGTGCAACAACAGTGGCGACTGTAGACCCTGAGATTGCGCCAAAAAGTCCGCAACCCAAAATTCCTGCCATTCCAAGCCCGCCGGGAAGCCAGCTTACCACGACATTGGCTACCTTCAGCAGTCTGTCCACAATTTGCCCGGAGGTCATTATGTTACCGCAGAGTATAAAATAGAGAACAACCACTAAGGCGAAGTTATCCATGCTCCTGAAAAGCGATTGAGCAAGGAGAAGCAATGGAAGATCGGTATATAAAATAAAACCGAGAACTGCCGTAAAAAAAAGGCACATGAAAACTGGTACCATAGCGGCCATGCACCCCAAGAGGATCAGAAGAATAATAAGATGGCTGAGTTCCATGTTGTATTTTGCCTCCGCATATCAATCAATATATATGGGTGAGAAATATATCTAAGCAGCATTGGATTTGGATTTTAAATCCTGTATATCCTGATAGACAACCTGAACAGTTCTTATAAACATCCCGATTCCCATTGCCGGCAATATGGCATACAGGAAAACGAGAGGGATTTCCATTATGATGGTTTTTTGAAAGGTCGCCACCTGAAGTGCGGCCATTTGCCATCCGTAATAGATCATCATTATAGCGAATATAAAGACGACAAGATTACTGAAAAATGTTAATGGGACCCTGAGCTTTGGAACAATCTGTACCAGGGCATCGATCTTTATCATGGATCGGGCCTTTATAGCAGCACTGCAACCAAAAAAGGTAGTTAATATAACAACCTCCCTTACAAGTTCTTCAGACCAGGCAAGACCTGAATGAAAGCCATATCTCAGAACGACATTTACGAACAGTGCCAGAAGCGCAGCCATGGTCGCCACAAAAAGCGACCATTCCTCGATAAAGCTCAGTATCTTATCAAGAATATTCAATATCTTGAAAAACATAGGCACCTCTTTTTGATAGAAAGCGGAGAGGGGTTTGCTTAGTTAAACCCCTCTCACTGCTTATGCATATTTGATTTTATGGTTTATATCCCATGTAGGCTTGTACCTCTGCAAGATAATTGTCAGGACGATATTTATCTCCCGGGTACAGCTTGTTGATTTCCTTGGCATAACTTTCATGGACTGTGTTTGAAGCTTTTCTCAATGTTTCGATATCAGCGTCAGACAGTTCATAAAATGTGACGCCGTATTTTTCCTTGGCTTCTGCAATACATTCTGCTTCATGAGTCACATCAAGTGCACGGTATTTTGCGCACATATCATGAACAACCTCTACAAAGGTTTTCTGCAGGTCAGCAGGAAGGCTTTTCAGCCATGCAGTGTTAAAGATGTTTATAAAGAGGCCCATTGCATAATTAAGGCGGGTATAGTACTTCGCGACCTCAAATTTTTTCGTGACATGGCATACTGTGAGGGTATGATCCAGGCCTGTAATAACGCCCTGTTTGAGTGCCACGGGAACATCCGGCCAGGGCATGACTACCCTGTTAAGGTCCCATGCCTCATAAGTCATTTTATTAACCGCCGCCTCTGCAATGCGGAATTTGACTTTTTTTGCATCTTCAATGTTCCGTACCGGTATGGTGGTTGCCCAACCGTAATTACCATAGCTGCTTATATCGATGCCGGTTATGCCCTGATGGTCCATTGCCATCAGAAAATGATCGTAGAGTTTTCCGCTTTTGGTAAATTTGTCTAACTTATCAAAGGAGTCAATAAGAAATGGAAGATTGACGAGTCCGAACCTGGGGCCCAAATTTGTTGAGGCAACCGAGCTGACAAGCATACCTTGAATAGCGCCCATCTGCAGCTGGTTCAGCACCTCGACCTCTCCACCAAGCATGCAGAATGGCTTGTAGTCAACATATATCTGGCCATTAGTGCGCTTCCACAGTTCATCCCGGATAGCAAAGCCGGTATAGGTGCCTTTTAATACCGGGTGGGAAACATTTGAAACAATACATTTGTACTTTGCAGTTGAAGGATCAAAGGCTGGTTTCCATGCATCCAGGGAAGGAGCTTTGGCCCAGGCCATACCGAAAATGAAAAAAAACGCCACCACACACATTACCAGGGAAATACCAATCTTTCTCATACGCATCTCATACTCCTTTCTTTCTGTTAGAGTTAAAAAACTGCTGTCCTTTTGCCTCTACTATTATTTAAAGAGTTAAAAAAATGCTCTCTTTCCCATTTTATATGCTGATATATGTGTATTACTTACTCAGAAATCGTGGTTTTTGTCAAGAACTTTAGCTCATATTTTTTACACACAGTTTAAATCAGGATTCAGTGGATTTCCCTTTACTTTATTAGCCTTTTAAACACCAGATATTACTTTTTTATTATGAAGCAGTCTGCTTTGTATACCTTTGCTTACGTAATATGTGCGGCTGAACTCTGACCAGAAATCTTTTTCCTTTTCTTTCCAGCCTGGACCGAATTTTTCATTAAAAAATTCGCCCAATTCATCAAAAAGCAGTTTCCATGTAGCTTTCCCGGTGTGATGTGCGGCCATAATTTGATTTAAAATCTGATCGAGGTCTGCAAGCTTCTCTTTGGGCAGAAAAGAAATTGCGCCTTTTGCGATAGACGCGAGGAGGGTTTCCGGATTGAGCGCATGGGCTGTCAGCATGACAGTTGGTATGTCTTTTGCTACAGTCTTTTCCAGAATGTTCAGGCCGTCAACCCCCATAATATCAAGAATGGCTAAATCATATTTATGCACATTTATCTTTTCTAAAGCGGTTTTAAAGTCCACAGCCACTTCGACAACGGAATCTTCCAGTACATCCTTAATAGTATCGAGAACGTCTTGCTCATCATCTACAGCCAAAATTTTAATTCCTTTAAGATAGGATTTTTTTTCAGACATATTTGGTCCTCCTTATTCGAGAAAGGGGCTGCCCCTTTAAAGTTTAATAAACTAAAGGGAAACAAATCATTAAAAATTTAAAAATTCCATTCAACTTTAGAAAAGATATTGTGATCAGTTTATGATTTATAGGTAAGCATTATTGCCTTGTCAAGAGTAAAACCTCCCTGATTTATTATTTTTGGGGATAAATCCTTATTTATGCTGAAACCTTAAAACTTGAATGCCTTCAGGCGCTATGAAGGATTTATTAATTTAAACACACACATCTTTGTTCTAAAAACATCTTAAAATTCACAATAAGCTTTTTCATATAATTAAGTCATGGGGGAAACTGTAAACCTGAATTCTTTGAAATTTATGAAAAAACTTGACACAGTTTGAATGCGATGATACCAGAAATTTTGCATCAGGGAATATGCATTTTTGGTATTGTCAAGACATAATCAAGTATGATATTAGAACACGAATGAAATTTAATTGGTGTATCCTGCATATTATTAGTTTCAGGGCATAAAAAATTAGATTAACTTAATTACCGTATGTGGCAGTGCAGTTATTTCGCTGTCAAAATCAACAGGTGAAAGGAGTGTAACGTGAATATTATTGTTTGTTTAAAACAGGTGCCTGATACAGAGGCCCAAATAAAGATTGCATCTGATGCAAAGTCAATTATGACCAGTGACATCAAATGGGTCATGAATCCGTATGATGAATATGGTGTGGAAGAGGCACTTCGTCTTAAGGAAAAATTCGGAGGCGAGGTTACTGTTGTGGGTCTTGGACCCAAAAGGGTTACGGATTCAATCCGAACCGCACTTGCCATGGGTGCTGACAAGGGTATACTTGTCGTTGACGATGCCGCAGAAGGAAGTGATTCTCTTGCAGTATCAAAGGCCCTGGCAGCTGTAATTAAAGACCTTCCATATGACATTATTTTTGCCGGCCAGCGTGGAGTTGATGAGGACCTTGGCCTTGTAGGATCGAGTGTTGCTGAGTTCTTGGGGATTCCGAGCGTTTGTCTGGTTGAGAAACTGGAAGCGGCGGATGATGGAAAGTCAGTGAAAACTCACAGGCTTGTTGAGGGTCAGACACTTGTGATCGAGTCGGCTCTGCCGGTTCTTATTACCACTCAAAAGGGATTGAATGAGCCGAGATACGCTTCTCTCCCAGGGATAATGAAGGCAAAGAAAAAACCTCTTGAGGAAAAAAGCCTCTCAGATATCGGACTCAACCCTGCTGATTTCGGAGCTGGTGCAAGAAAGCTTAAAGTAGTGGAATTGACATCACCACCAGAAAGGGCCGCAGGAAAGATTATTGAAGGGGATACACCTCAGGCAAAGGCTGCGGAGTTGGCGAAACTGCTCCATGAGGAGGCAAAAGCTATTTAGCGGACTTATTTCCTTTGTTATTTGAGTTTTTTCGTCTATTTGACGAATCTGTTAAACTCAATTGAACATGAATAGCATTTTAAAAACGTAATCAATTTATGAGGAGATATATATAATGGCACAGGGAGTATGGACAATAGCTGAGCAGAGAGAAGGAGAGATTCGAAAAGTTACCTATGAGATCATCAGTGAAGGAAGACGTATAGCTGATGCCATGGGTCAGGAACTGACAGTCGTGTTGCTCGGCTCCAATATTAAAGAAAAGGCAGCGGACTTTGCGCATTATGGCGCTGATAAAGTTCTGGTGGCTGATGATCCAAAGCTTGGAACTTACACCACAGATGCTTACGTAGCAGTTATTTCACAGTTGGCAAAGGCCGAGGAACCGGCAGTGATTTTGCTCGGGTCTTCTGTCGAGGGAAAGGATTTATCCGCAAGGCTGGCCGCCAGCCTTGATGTTGCCATGGCTCAGGACTGCACGGCATTTTCAGTTGAAAACGGCAATCTTGTTGCAATCAGACCTATCTATGCAGGAAAGGCTTATGCCAAGGTTACTTATGAAAACAGCTGGCCCCAGATGGCGACTGCAAGACCGAATGTTATGCCGATCAATGCACCCGACACATCCAGGACGGCGCAGGTTGTTGACGCCTCTTTCAGCCTTGACGACAGCCAGATTAAAACCAAAGTGGTAGAGGCTATTAAAGATGAGAGCGGTAAGGTTGACCTTACCGAGGCAGATAAAATTGTTTCCGGTGGTCGTGGTGTGAAAAGCGCCGATGGATTCAAGGTGCTGGAAGATCTGGCCGACGTTATTGGCGCAAGTGTGGGAGCTTCAAGATCTGCTGTGGATGAAGGATGGAGGCCCCATCCAGACCAGGTTGGGCAGACAGGAAAAGTTGTTTCACCCAACCTCTATATAGCATGCGGTATATCCGGTGCAATTCAGCACATGGCAGGCATGAGTACTTCGAAGGTCGTTGTTGCAATCAACAAGGATCCTGATGCTGCGATTTTCCAGAAGTCAGATTACGGTATAGTAGGAGATCTTTTTGAAGTAGTTCCTGCCCTGACCGAAGAAGCAAAGAAGTTTGCTTAATAAGTATTAAATGGCAGATAACAATTTAAAAACTGAAACTGTCAGACAATATTGACTGTTTGTTCATGGGTTGCGTGTACAAGGATCGTTACTGGAGCACGCAACCCGGAACAGCACAAACATTATGCATTAAACATGTATTAAAGGCCTAAGCTGAAACAGGTCTCTAAGCCTGACAGTCTGGATACTGCTTTCTGTCTAAAGCAACTCAAGGAATTCTTCCAGAGATAATTCCTCCATCTCTTTTATAAATTCCTCGTCACTTACCGGCTTGGAAGCAATATCGTTTTTTGAATAAGGTTTCAGCATTATATTGAGCTGCTCATCGCCAGGGCTTTCCAGCCAGGCCTTTACAAGCTCGACCGGTTCCCTGATTTCATCCAGTTCCTGCCACATTGCAAGGGAGATATTTTCAGAATTGCCTGAAGCAAGGTGAGGTGTGCTGAAAAAGCGGTCCAATATAACCGGCAGGGGGGTATAAATTTCTTTGTCAATAAGGTTTTGTAATTTCAGCAGAAAAGCTCTTTGATAAATAGTTCCGTCCACTTTATTGGTATCAATATTTTCTTCGACCATGACACCATATTTTAATCTGAGAGATTTATCTCCCTTTACCGGCCCGGGCACCCATGGTCTCAGCCTTAATTCATCTTCTGGTTCCTGAGTGATATCCTTTGAATGTATTCCAATTTCACTTAAGGCAGGACCCATCGCAGGCCCGGGTTCCATGGCCTGAACCAGTGTGCCTGGTTTTAAAGGGTAAAAAGAGCCATCCTGTGTTGTTATTCCTATTTCATGATGTCCACAGAAAGGGCATTGTCTTGATGTGACAACTCCAATCCGCGGTAATGCTTCATCTGTTTTCACCGTTATTATTGCACCTCCTTTAATTCAATAGAAATAAAAATGGCGGA
>ERZ795048.3684-NODE-3684-length-11207-cov-7.210366_pt1 | contig 11207 bp, 14 predicted proteins | sample MGYA00375132_ERZ795048 | MGnify/ENA primary metagenome ERZ795048 (study PRJEB30177, sample SAMN05720225) | activated sludge metagenome | isolation source: Anaerobic digester | place: Hong Kong | collected 2014-12-17 ...
GACTCAGGGACCTGTCAATGGTGAAGTGGTACGTGATACCGCTTCTGGCGATTGTTCTTTATATTTATGCAAAAGAAATCAAGGAGGCGCGTAAAACCGCGAACTGGAACGCGGTGTTTGCGGGTCTGACAATTTTTGGTGTCGATTTCTTTAATGAAACATGGAATGGCTGGGTGATGCACCTTTCGCAGCGGTCGGCATTCTGGACAACGCCGGGTGATACTGCGCTTCGCACAATGGTGGGATGGAATATCGAGATCATGTTCATGTTTACCCTGGTAGGAATTATTTATTACCATACTCTTTCCGAAAGTACGGAAGAGAAAATTCTGGGATTGCCGGAAAAATGGTTCTGGGCAATCGGGTATTCCCTGTTCTGCGTGTTTGTTGAGTGCATGCTGAATATCGGGGGGCACCTGGTATGGGAATATTCCTGCTGGAAACTTTCGTTCGGCGGCGTATGGCTTATTTTTCTCATCGGGTATTTTCATTTCTTCTGCGCGGCTATTCTTGTTATCAGCCTCAAGTCAATGAAGAATAAAATATTGACCCTGGGTATTATTTATGCCGTGCCGGTGCTGATGAATTTAATTGCTTTCGGCATATTGGGGTGGAATTATTAGGCGTTTCATTTTTTACATTATGCTATCTGCATCATCAGATAATGATGCAGATAGCGATGTATTCCGCGTGACAATGTCTTAGAGTGTGACATCTGTTTTCCAGTACCCGTGGATGTTGCAGTTTTCAGTTACTGTTACTTTCCCGGAATTATGTTTCAGGTGAAAACATGCAGCGGGGTATGTCCCTTTCGGGGCAAATTCCGCCCGTCCCACATACACGTCATCAAGGTAGCAGTCGACAAACTGTATGAAGTGCTTTTCTTCCATGGGGTGCAGGGTCCTGCCGATGCGGACTATTATATCCGTACATCCTTCCTCCGGAATCAGCCCGCAGGATTTGTTTACTGTAACATCGGGAATATGTTTTATTTCCGCTTCCGGGCTCTTTTCCCGTGATTCGGTAAAGATGTTGTCATTTTGTACAAAATCTTCTTTCCCCGCGCCGCACACAGGACATTTTTCCTGCAGCGAATTGAATTCAAGGTGGCCGCATATTTTACATATGAACACTTTCATAATATCCTCCCTGTTTCTGAAAATCCGAAGAAAAGGTCTCCGGGGCATGCACAGTGTTTAGTGCAGCATGACAGGTCTCAGATGATCACAAAATAGAGGATAATGCAAGAAAAAAATAAGTTACTATATAGATGTCAATATGGTGTAAATGTTGTATGTTTCTGTGTCAACAGGAGGTGGAATTCACGAAGAGGGTGAAAAGATACTGTTTTTCCCTCTTCGTGATATGCTACGGGTGTTGTCGTTTCTGACTTCAAAACGTGTGGAAGCTGACGTATTGCACCGGCGGAAGGCAACTTTCTGACAAGGTGGACTATTTGATTATTTTTCCGCCCGCTCTCCTTCTGCCTGCAGGTGCGAACAACTATAATTACAACGCGTATGACGCGCCGAAACCGGACCACCAGTGATGTTTGTTCGCGATTCCTGTTGTTGCGTCACGATACCAGTCTTCATCGGGAACATAGGCGTAATTCAGGGAGCCGTGAATTACGGCGCCGCCAACCGTGACGGAAATATCGGCTGCCGCAGTCACGTCGCTGATTCCCTTCTTCTTTTTGCTTGAGGGATCATTTTCCAATTCGGCAGTCGCCTGGTTGTAGTATGCGATACCTGCGGTGAGTTTGAGGGCCGCTTCCGCTGTCAGCTGGAATGCATGGCTCAACTGGAACTGGACATAGAAATCCTCGTCCGTTTCACGGGTGCCTTCGTAATCATCGATGTAATAGTCATGATTGTAAATAATTGTGGGGGTCAGGGGCAGGGCGTCAACCGCAAGGGATACCGTCCCAGTTGCAAAACTTTCATCATGGTCGTTGGCGTTGATTTTTTTATTCTGGTCAACCGAGTTGTAGTACCAGTAATACCACACTTTCGCGCCGATTGTTACCGCCTCCGCGATTGTGTAGCTGAAACCTATGCCGAAATCGGCTCCATACCATAGTTTATCGGAATCTGTTGCGCCGTCCCCGGCAACTTCGGAGCTGTATTCGCCGAGATATCCAAGGGACAATCCTGTCTGCCCGAGCTCAAGGTTGACAAATGGAAAAATAACTCCCCGGTTCTCACCATAATAATCCACTCCGCGCCAGAAATAATTGCTGAAATAATCGAGACCGGCGCTGAGTCCTATGGCCCTTCCTTCTGCCTGTATCCCGGGAACAGAGATAATAGTCATTGCGACTATTAATGCCGCACACCACGCTGCTGTTTTTTTCATTCCTGATCCTCCTGATCGGTTCGTTGAGTAATAATGCTGCTCCTGATTTCATCGGGCAGAAAATGGTTGTATATAATACGGTTCCGCGAACCTGCCGGATGTACCCTGGAAAGGGTATAACAGTTTCCGGGGATTGTCAAGATCCATTGTAATAAAATGATACCCCGGTGTCATGCTATGGAACGGCGTGTTGTGTCGGATTAAACCTTGACGGCATGCCGATAATTTTGTACATATAGAGGAACGTGTTCGCGGGGTGAATAGTGTTGATTGGAGGAATATGGGTATGAAAAAGGTTGTTGTGTTTACCAGCCCCACCTGACCTCACTGCAGGACAGCGAAAGAGTTTCTTTCGAAAAGAAAAATTGAATACATAGAACGGGATATTGCCAATGATCCATCGGCCCGGAGTGAAATGGCGCGTCTCGGGGCACAGGGGGTGCCGACCTTCCTGGTGGGTGATGAACTCATTATAGGGTTTGATAAAAACCGGCTTTCATCGCTTCTCTTCGACAGGGTTGTTGCGTGCCCGAAATGCCGGGCAAAACTCCGGCTCCCGTCCGGAAAAGGAACGCTCCGTGTTACCTGCTCCCGGTGCGGGGACCGTTTTGAAACATCAACATGATTTTTTTCCGAACGGGCCCTTTTCATTGTCAGCCGGCGGATTTCTGAAAAAGCTTTCTGTTTGACAACGGCATAAGCCATATCCATTATTGAAAAAAACTGCGATGAGGTTCCTCTATGAACAGCGGCAATGGACGGCGGGAAAAAATAGGCCAGTATCTTGTGCGCCTTGATTATCTCTCCTTTGAACAGGCGGAAGAGGTATTGCGGATACAGCAGGAAAATCCCGGTATGAAATTCGGCGACATCGCGGTTGAGCTGGGGTATATCGACAGGGACATCCTCGAAGAATATATCAACCCGCAGTGACGTTTCTTTACGGCTTTACCGCAGCCAATTTCTCGAAATCACCGGCCGGTGTGCTTTACTCGGGTGTATGCGTTTCCCCGCAGGAAAGGTGTAATGCACGGGATGCGGCAGATCCGGTTGTATGCGGCGGCTGATTTCCCTCGCGAAATAGTATCGACCCGGATAAAAATGAATACTAACCACAGGGTGTTTTCCATGAATAACATTGAAGACCTGCTGTCCGAAAGGCTGCGGGAGACTTTCGGCGGTACAGAATTCAGGTCCTCCCAGCGTGAAATAATTGCGCGGATCCTCGGGGGAGGGCATTGCCTTGTTATTATGCCTACGGGGATGGGGAAGTCCCTCTGCTATCAGCTTCCCGCGCTTATGATGGAAGGGCTCACTGTGGTGATCTCTCCACTGATATCCCTTATGAAAGACCAGGTTGACAGGCTTCTGGAACTCGGCATAGACGCCGCGTTCGTGAATTCATCACTTTCAAAACATGAGCGGGAGGCCCGGTACCGGGCAATTGAAGAGGGGCGTTATAAAATTCTCTATGTCTCCCCTGAGCGTTTCAGGAAGGACACATTCAGAAAAATAATCCGTACGCGCGCCGTGTCCCTCCTTGCTGTGGATGAAGCCCATTGCGTGAGCCAGTGGGGGCAGGACTTCCGGCCCGATTATTCACGGATTGCCGAGTACCGTGAGCTGCTGGGGTTCCCTGTGACGGTGGCCCTCACCGCAACGGCCACAAAGCGTGTGCAGGACGATATCGTGGCGACCATGGCGATACCTCCGGATGAGCTGAAGGTCTTCAACGAGGGCATCTGCAGGCCTAATCTTCACCTTGACGTGGAAGAGGTAATTGACGAGGCGGAGAAGTATGAAATACTATATGAAGAAATAGAGAAAACACCGGGGCCGAAAATTGTATACTTCAGCCTGATCTCCGGAATTGAACGGTTCAGCAATTTTCTGGACATGAAGCGCCGTCGGCACATGATCTATCATGGGAAGCTTGCTCCGGATAAACGGCGCTATATTCAGCAGAAATTTCTCCGGTCGGACGACATGCTCATGCTTGCCACAAATGCCTTCGGGATGGGAGTGGACAAGGCGGACATACGCCTTATTATCCATGCTGAAATTCCTGATTCCGTCGAGTCCTATTACCAGGAAATCGGCAGGGCCGGGCGGGACGGAAAGGACTCGCGGTGCCTGCTTCTGTACTGTCAGGATGACCTCGCGGTGCAGATGAGTTTTCTCGAATGGCGTAACCCTGACGCCGGTTTCATTAAAAAAGCCTACCTCCTGTTGAAATCACTTGGTGATATTGTGAACTCCTTCACGTACGAGGATCTTCAGGAAAAGCTTGTGTTCAAAAATAAAGGGGACCACCGGCTTCAGACTGCGCTCAACATCTTTGACCGGTTTGCCGTTACCACGGGAAGCCTGGAGACGCTCAATCTCCACGTGGTGGGAGATCTGCCGGAGGAACTCCTCGCGGATGAACATGTTGCACTGAAACGGGAGGTTGACCGCATGCGGCTTGTGGACATTCTGCAGTACGCGAAAACCGATACATGCCGCCGGGAGTATATCCATGAGTATTTCGGGGTCCCTCATGAGGAATGCGGCACCTGCGATAATTGCTGAAAATAAACAGGGCTGCCGTATCGCTACAGCAGCCCCGGTGGTTTCTTCATAAGATGTAATCAGTCCTTACAGAGAAAACGTCATCAGTCCAAAACCGCATTCCATTCATCAATCCTGTCTGAAAGTTTTGAAAAAAGATCTGCCGTATCGCCTTCAATCGCAATCGATTCAATTGTGTCTCCCTGGCGGATACTGTTGACGGTTTTCATGTCCTCATCGCCGATGGTCGCGCCGAACACTGTATGCTTGCCGTCAAGCCATGGCGTGGGGACATGGGTTATGAAAAACTGGCTCCCGTTGGTGCCGGGGCCGGCGTTGGCCATTGAAAGGATTCCCGGCCTGTCGTGTTTCAGCTCCGGTGTGCACTCGTCCTCGAATTTGTAGCCGGGGCCTCCCCGTCCGCTTCCTTCCGGGCACCCGCCCTGTATCATGAAATCCGCGATGACACGGTGAAACGAAAGGCCGTCATAGTATCCTTTCTTCGCGAGGTTGGCGAAGCTCGCGACGGTGACCGGCGCTTTTTCTGGAAACAGTGTGAGGTTGATTGTTCCCTTGTTTGTTGTTATTGCAGCTGTCAGTGTACTCATGGCATTACCTTTTTCCTGTTGTAATAATATGGAGGGGTACTATTCCATTAATGCCTGTATGTGTCAAGAGAAGTTGTGCTGTTACATCGGCCGGTACTGCTATTTTGAGACAAGGGAGGCATTCAGCAGTTTGTTGCATTCCGGGCAGCACAGCAGATGTATGTTTGAGAGAAACCTGTACGGGCTTCGGTAATCGCGCACTGTCCTGAGGGGAGATTCACAATAGGGGCATACAGGGTATGCGCCGTTTTCGTCCGGATCAATTGGTACTGTTCGTGTTTTCATCTGTACCTCGCAAAATTTTTTTATTCTGCTCCATGGAGCATGTAGCGGCCTTCAATTCTCACTACGGCGCTTCCGCCGAATGTCACCTGCCGTGCATCGCCGGTCCCCGTTGTTCCGAGCCTGATGATGTTGGGGTTCCCGATGTCCTGTCCCTGCTCTATAACGAGGGGGGTACCGTCCCAGAGATTTTCCTTCATGAGATAGTACCCGAAGGCGGAATTCCCTGAACCCGTTGCGGGGTCCTCAAGGTAGCCGAATTTCGGCGCGAACACACGTGTGCGGTAGCGGCATTCTTCCGCAGCGGTGTCATCGGTAAATACAAGAATGATGTCGATACCGTTCTGAATACAGAAGTTCTTCAGCGTTTCAATGTCCGGAAGAATTGAAGTACAGCATTCCAGGGTATCCACGGGAACCAGCAGGGTGTTGAGGCCGCCATTCACCATGTCAACAGGGAGTCCCCCGGGGATGTGTATGGTCTCCACGCCGAGGGCCTCCGCGATTATATCCGCGGTGAGAGGTGTCCCGGGATACTTCGGCAAAGGGGCCGATATATGGACGCTGTTGTCCTCCCGTATCCTGTTATACACGGTGAGGATTTCGTCCTTCACCCGTATTTGCACAGTGCCTTCTTCGAGGAGGGCAGGGGTATTTTGTATGCAGTCATACATGGCTGCAATGGTCCCGTGTCCGCAGAAGTCCACTTCGCATTCTGAAGAGTAGTATCGAACATATACTGATTCCTTTTCAGGAAAAAGGAATACTGTCTCATTCACGAACCCTTTCAGTTCCGCCGCGAGGCGCTGCATTTCATCGGGCGTGATATCGTCAGTACTGTGAAGATGTACACAGCCGGCGGGGTTCCCCGGCGAACCTCCTGTCGTGAAGGCGTCAATTTTTTTAAACAGAAATTGTTTCATGGCGGCAGTGCCCGTAATTGATGAAATATAATAAAATTAATGTGGTGAAAACAGGAGCGGTGGTTCCCTGGATCCTGAGTGATTATATTACCCTTCAACCCGGCATTGTCAAGAATAATGACGTTCAGTTTATGGAATTGCCGGTATTGAAAACTATATTTCGATTGCATTCAATTCGATGTTGGAGAAGTATGGCTCTTATATGGATAGCAATATACGACCCATTACTCCGGAGGAGAGGGATGAAAATAGCAATTATAAACGGGAATCCCCGTGATGATGACCAGGCATTTGACGGCTATATGGAAACACTTGCCGCCTCCCTGGAAGACCTTGATCATGACGTTACAATTCACGAGCTGAGGGGGATGCAGATTATTCCATGCCGGGGATGTTTTGACTGCTGGGTAAAGACCCCGGGTATGTGCAGGTTCAAGGATGATACCGTTGATCTGTGTAAAAGCTATATCAGCTCGGACTTTGTCATTATGGCGTCACCCATGATAATGGGGTACACCAGCGCCCTGCTGAAAAACGCCATGGACCGCCTTATACCGCTGATACATCCCCATCTGCGTGATGAAAGCGGCGAGGTCCATCACCTCCCGCGGTATGATTCATATCCTGTGATGGGGCTGCTGCTTTCCCCTGAGCCTTCGACGGATAAAGAGGACGTTGAAATTGTGACGGACATATATCGACGGGCATGTATTAATGTGATGTCGGAACTGAAATTTGTGGAATTTTCTGAAAAGCCCGCACGGGAGGTGGCGAATGCGATTAACAATAATTAATGGTTCCCCGCGGGGTGAAGCGAGCAATACGGGAGCGCTGTTTTCACATTTTATCCGGGGGTTCGAGGAAACCGAAGGAAACACAACCGAGGTCCTGTATATAATAAAAAATCTTAAGACAATGGATGTGCTGGTGAACGCGTTCCGCAGGGCGGAGGCGGTATTTCTGGGCTTTCCCCTGTATGTCGATGCCATGCCGGGATCTGTCAAGGAGTTCCTTGAGGCCCTGGAGCCCCTTGCCCGAAGGGAGGGTAATCCTTCCATGGGATTTCTCATTCAGAACGGGTTCCCTGAAACATATCATAACCGGTTTGCGGCGAGGTACATGGAAAAGTTCGCGAAACGGATGGGATGCCGCTGTTTCGGATCAATTCTGAAAGGCGGGTGTGAGGGCCTTGACATCCAGCCTGCATTTCTGACGGAAAAATATTTCACATATCTTTATGAAATCGGAAAGGCTTTCGGCGAGAGTGGGGTCCTTGACGAAGCACTGCTGGGCAAACTTGCACGCCCGGAGCACCTTACATCGGAAAATATAGCCCAGGTGGTGCCCTTCGTGAACAAGGCGCTGTGGGACACGCAGCTTGAAGCGAATGGCGCCCTTGATAAAAGTTTTGACAGGCCGTATCTGCCCTGAGGAAATACTGAGGGTGTTGTATGCCGCAGTGGTTAGCGTTTCTGTCTGAGGGCTTCGAAAAAATTTCGAAGCAGTTCCCGTGACCGGTCGCCGCACAGGCCGAACTCTATTTCGGGAACGTGGTTCAGAAGGGGGTTTCCGCATACACTGAGCGCTGTTCCGCATGCGCCGTATTTGCTGTCCGCAGCTCCAATGTACACCTTCCGTATCCGCGCATGCACGATAGCCCCGGCGCACATGGCGCAGGGCTCCTTGGTGACATACAGGTCACAGCCGGTAAGGCGTTCATTTCCTGTTATCTTCGATGCTTCCTGAATCGCAATTATTTCCGCATGGAGTACCGCATTCTGCTCCCCCCGGTTCCTGTTCCGGCCCCGGGCTATAATTTCACCCTCCCGCACAATAACGGCCCCCACGGGGATTTCTCCTTCTGACGCGGCAATGGCCGCCTCTTTGAGGGCCGCCTCCATGTATGTGGCGTTGATGTCTTCGTTGTTGATTTCACGCATGTTGTGTTAGTTCTTCGGGTGTTGCAGTAAATTAAAAAATATTACAAGAATACCATAAACAAAATATAATAAAATGAAAAGAATTGGAATTGATTGCCTTAATAAACCTAGTTTTTTAATTTTAGCCTTCCATGTCCAATCTTTTCGAATATAATTTGTATTGTTCTAAATAATGATTTTGGTATAGATCGGGTTTCTTTTTATAAATCCCCTGTGGAGTGTTTTTTATTTTATCATTTTGTCGCATGTGATTATCCTTTGGCATCATTGTCGGCATTTACATTCATCGTTAAAACGGGTTACATGAAAATTTAAATCGTCAATAACGCCTCCCCCATTACCTTTTCAATTCTCTCAATCGTTTTCAATGTAGGATTTGCTGTTTTGGGATTTTCAAATTTCTGGTAGCTTTGAAAGTTTATCCCCATAAGTTCTGCAGCTTTTTTCTGTGAAAGCCCTTTTTCTGCTCTTTTAAGTTTTAACCACACCGCAAAGGCGACCTGACGGTCTGGATGTATCAAATAGATATCTTTACCTGAATGTTTAGAAGGCGAGGGAATTGAAATCCTTCTCAGGTCAATTGACTCAAGATATCCGGAAAGGGCTTCACTGGCATTATTGATAGCTGCCTGCAGGTCATCCCCGAACGTGAGACATCCGGGAAGGTCCGGGAATTCTACAGTATAGCAGTTATCTGCTTTTGAAAAGAGTATATGTGCCGGGTATGCAATCATTTAATACCACCTTCTTTTAGCAGTTTTTGTAATATTCCTGTTGGTAAATCCTTTTTCCCGTGAACAGGCACGGAAAGTGTCTTTGCACCATTAATCATTATATGATGTGACCCTTTTATCCTGTCCTGTTTCCAGCCTTTCCCTTCCAGTAGTTTTATCAATTCCTTACCTGTCATGAGCAGTATACCGCCTGTATGCTGTATTGTCAATTATTACTTATAATAATATCCGGACTTCAATAATTAATACGAATATGGAAGGCAAAAAGCGCAGTCGTATAATAAAAAAAGCCCTGAAAATTCAGGGCTTTTTTTGTTTGCGCGTCTGGCAGGATTCGAACCTGCGACCAACGGATTCGTAGTCCGCTACTCTATCCAGCTGAGCTACAGACGCATGTTATATTTCAATAATGGTGTGCATTCTGTTCAGTACAGGGATCTTCTCAAGAATCCCAAAGGCCTTCCGGTGAAGGGAAGTATGCAGTCCGTATGATATAAAAATAATATATAACAGGTACAGGAGATATATCAACGAAACAAGAACCAGTCTGACGATACGGTATTCCCTGGATACAAAAATGTTAAAAACCATAAGGGATGTTACTGCCGTGAGAATGACGAGTGCGATGTAGAAGGCCGCTTTACCGTGTTCCTGACAGAAGGAACTATCCTTTTTAAGATATACAGGTAGCAGCCATCCAATAAACGGAATATACCCGGCTGCGGCGACGTAATGAGCGTTTTCGTCCTTCATCGCCACGACCCACGCGTCCCGGACCGTCTGCGCCGCTGTTCTGTATTTCTCCTCCACTGCGAGGCGAAATTTATCCTTCGCGGCAACAGCCTTGTTTTTTATAATGGTTACCGGATTCATTCAGGGTCCTTATTCGGAGAAAGTGGGATTCGAACCCACGGTACCATACGGTACAACGGTTTAGCAAACCGTCCCCTTCGGCCTCTCGGGCATCTCTCCATTAAAAATGCGGAGGGTGAGGGATTCGAACCCCCGGGGCTTGTGACCCAACGGTTTTCAAGACCGCCTCTATCGACCACTCAGACAACCCTCCGAGAGCAAATGTATTTATTGCGGGGTTTATGTCAAATAAAAATTCCGGAAAAGATTGAAATCTTCTTCATTTAGACTTTTTTCTGTTCCCGCATATCATTTCATGAAAATTGTCATCATAAATTGAAAAATTTTCAATTATGCGTTACATTATGTGTATGAATTCATGTATATCCCTGATGCGCTTTTTTGTTTAGTATTTAGTGAATATACCCGGGCGGTGTTTATCGTGTCCGCAGATATAATGATAATAATAAATGGACATAAAAGCGTTGAATAATGTCACTCTCTCAATAACTATAGAACGTGAACACTGCACGGGATGTATGCGGTGTGTGAGAATATGCCCTACCGAGGCGCTGCGTGTCAGGGAAAACGTCGTGCGTATTAATGAGGAACGCTGTATAAACTGCGGAAGGTGCATTGAGGCCTGCCCGGAAGAGGCGATCCAGGAAAACACCACACCGCTTTCAACGATTTATGGATACCCCTACACCGTCGCGGTCATCCCCGCGTCGTACCCGGTACAGTTCCCTGATGCAATTGATTACGCCGCGTCAAAAAAGGCGCTGTACCAGATTGGATTTGACTATATCGCGGAAGAGGCGATGCTTGCCAACCTCAAGACGTCCCTCATCGTGGAGTACATTCAGAAAAATCCCGGCATCAGGCCGGTGATCTCCGGGAATCCGGCGGTGCTGCGGCTGATGCAGGCACGGTTCCCGTCGCTGCTCCCTCACGTCGCCT
>ERZ795048.3685-NODE-3685-length-11207-cov-7.025018_pt1 | contig 11207 bp, 11 predicted proteins | sample MGYA00375132_ERZ795048 | MGnify/ENA primary metagenome ERZ795048 (study PRJEB30177, sample SAMN05720225) | activated sludge metagenome | isolation source: Anaerobic digester | place: Hong Kong | collected 2014-12-17 ...
GCAAACCTGCTGATGGATTTTGTAATGACCATATCGATGCTGCCCTCCATGCACTCATCGATCATTCGATTGAATTCTTCGCGCTTCTTGGTGTTGGTGCCGGAGATGCCATCATCGGTTATCGCATCATAATTGATACAATGTAACGATAACACCTGAACTCCCATAACGATGCACCCGCACAGGGTGCAAAAAATGCACACCCCTTATAACGATACCGTGTGCAACGTTACGGGGTAAGACAGAAGGAGCATTCACAGTTTTTGCGTGAATCAATTCCGTGCTGTAGAGGTCTTGCTCTCATAACAAAAAACACCCGGCCGCAGCCGAGTGCCATCATAATCCATATTCCGTTATACCCGTACCTCCGTACCGTCGCGGAAAGTAACCGTGATTTCTTTGTTCCTGCCGACCGTGACGTACTCGACCATGCATCCCCAAAGACCGCTGTCAAATTCGAGAAGGACACCATTCTGTGATTTCAGCATTTTGATAAAGTCCGACAGCCGTTCATCCTGCGCCTGCTTTGCGGAGATGGCGGCTACCACTTCATCGTATCGTGCTTTTGCCGCTTCGTATCGCTGAACCAGCCCGTCGTAGCGTTTCTGGTACTCGTCCTGGTCCTGCGCCACACGGGCATTCTCGGCCACGATATTCTGTGTCATTTCAACAATCACCGACATCTCATCCTCCAGCTTGCGTTTTTCATCCTGCAGGGTGTCGGTTGAGCAGAGCGTCCTGCGGATGGTTTCCGCATTCGCAATGATCTCTTTTTTCTCCGTCACCAGCCGGTTGTATGCCGACACAAATGCCGCTTTGACCTCGTCCTCTGTGACGTGGGAAGTCTGGCATTTTCCACCCTTGTACTTGCGGTTGCAGCGGTAAATGACTTTGCGGTAGCGGTCTGTGGAATGCCAGACCTTCGCGCCGTACCAGCCGCCGCAGTCGGCACATTTTATCTTGTTGGAGAAAATGCTCACGCCGCTGTACCGTTCGCCGCCGCTCGTCCGCCTTGCAAGCTCCGCCTGCACCATATCAAAAACTTCCGGGCTGATGATTGCCTCGTGATTGCCCTCCACATAAAACTGCGGAACTTCGCCCTCGTTCCTTTTCAGCTTTTTCTGCAGAAAATCCACGGTGTAGGTCTTTTGCAAAAGGGCGTCGCCTTTGTATTTCTCGTTTGAAAGAATTCGCCGCACCGTCTGCCGGTTCCACACATCTTTGCCTCCGGGCGTTTTAATGCCGCGGTTCGTCAGTTCCGCCGCGATGGAATGCGGCGTCATGCCCTCCAGGAACAGTTTAAAAATCAGTCGGACAATTTTTGCCTGCTCCGGGTTGACCACAATTTTCCCCGTTTCTTTATCCTTCTCCAGACCAAGAAAGCGGCTGTAGGCAAAGCTGACCTTGCCGTCCGCCATGCGCTTTCTCTGTCCCCAGGTAACGTTTTCGGAAATGGAACGGCTCTCTTCCTGTGCAAGGCTCGACATGATGGTGATGAGCAGCTCGCCCTTGGAATCCAGCGTCCATATATTTTCCTTTTCAAAATAAATCTCGATGCCCTCGTCCTTCAGTTTCCGCACCGTGGTAAGGCTGTCCACGGTGTTTCGGGCAAAGCGGCTCACGCTCTTGGTCACGATGAGGTCAATTTTCCCGGCAAGTGCATCGGCTATCATCGTCTTAAAGCCTTCGCGCTTTTTGGTGTTCGTTGCGCTGATTCCTTCGTCCGTGTAGATGGAAACAAATTCCCAATCGTCACAGCTTTTGATGTAGCGGGTGTAATAATCCACCTGTGCTTCATAGCTGCTCTGTTGGTCCTCATGGTCCGTGCTGACCCGGGCGTAAGCGGCAACCCTGCGCTTTTTCTTGCTGGACAGGGGCGCCGCCGTATACCTGCTCTTGGTGGCAGGAATGGTTATCACGTTCTTCGCCATTTTGCTGTCCTCCCTCCGAAAAAGCGGTACACAAGGTTGCCGTCCGCAAGGACGGTGATTTCTTCTATTTGCTCGGTGAATGTCCGCTCGTCAAACGCATCCAATCCAAGTATGTGCACGGAAATCTGCCGCAGCTGAAAATCGGTATAATTGACGCTGTCACAGGGCGATACTTTGTTCCTCTTGCCGATACAGTACCAGTACACCCATCTGTTTGCCGAATTGACCCGGTGATAGGTTTTTCCGCACTTGGCGCATCGGATTTTTCCTTGAAACGCATCGGTCAGCGTTACGGTATGCCTGGTATCATTCAGATGAAGGTTTTTCCACCTTTTTGTTTCGCCGCCGACAAGGTAAAACTCCACATCGCCGTTCTCCAAAACAACGATGTCCTTGACCCGGCTCTCGAAAACCTCCTCTTCAAAAGCATCCAGATCCAGGATTTCAGCACAGATGTTTTTGAGTTCTTCCTCACTGAAATTTACGCTGGAGCAGGTTGTGCCGGCTTCTTTTTTGCTTCGGCAAATCCAATGCACATAGGTCCTGCCTTTCACGATTCCTTTCTTTCGGGCATAATTCGCGCCACAGATGCCGCAGTGGATTTTTGCGGTGAAGCAGTAGGTAGGATTGATGAGGGAAGCTCTGCGCTTCATTTCTGCCTTGACTTTGGCGTAAGTTTCGCGGTCGATAATTGCCTCGTGGCAGTCGGTCATGTAATACTGCGGCAGTTCTCCGTGATTTTTCACCTTGTTTTTTTGAATCGGGTCGGCTATGTAGCATTTCTGCCGTTTCATATCCCCGGCATAAACCTCGTTGAAAATAAGCTGCCGTACCGAGGCTTCTTGGAAGGTGTATCCGCGAATTGTGCGGATTCCCGCCCTGTTCATCCTGTCAGCAATCTCCCGCAGGGTGACGTCGTCAAGATACATTTGAAACATCCACCGCACCGATTCGGCTTCCTCTGGGACGATAAGGTATCTTTTCTGCACCTCATCGTATCGGTAACCGAGGATGCGCTTGTTCGCAACGCCAATCTCGCCGGACTGGAACCGCTTGCGGATGCCCCATTTGCAGTTCTCGGATATGCTACGGCTTTCCTCCTGAGCAAAAGAGGCGAGGAGCGAAAGCATCAGTTCGCCGTCCTCCGAAAAGGAATGGATTTTTTCCTTTTCAAACCGCACCTCCACGCCGATGGATTTGAGATGGCGGACGGTTTCCAGAAGGTCGACCGTATTTCTCGCAAAACGGCTGATGGACTTGGTAAGTATGATATCGATTTTTCCCTCCTCGCAGTCGGAAAGCATTTTTTGAAATTGCTCCCTCTTCGCTGTGAGTGTTCCCGTTATTCCGTAGTCGGCGTACACACCTGCGTACTGCCAGCCGGGATTCTTCTGAATCAGAGAACTGTAATAGCTGATCTGCGCGGATAGGGAATGGTTCATGCGTTCCGATTCCATCGAAACACGGGCATAGGCGGCGACTTTCTTTTTCGTCTGTATCACCGGCACTGCCTGTTCAATTTTTATGATTTTCGCCATGAAATCACTCCTTTCCGATACTATACATCACTCTTTACGGCTCAGAAGTCAACGAAATATCCGAGAATAATGTGCCGAAAACTGGCTTGTATTTCTCAAGAAAAATTGTATCAATCTGACGATATTCTTCCTCCGAAACGATGCCCTCTTTGAGCATTTTTCGGGCAATGCTCATGGTGGCCTGGTACATCTTTTCGTTTCGGAATTCTTCCTTACGCATTGCCGCCACCAGTCTTGAAACGGTCAGCGATGTAGCAGGCGTGGCTGCAGTATTTTCTCCGCTTATCCCCGTAAACATGGAACTCCTTACCGCAGTGCAGGCATTTGAAATGATAGACCGCCTTTCGCTTCACCTGGTCGAGATGGCTGTTCCACCAGGCGTTGCGGCATTTGTCACAGCAAAAGCGTTTTTTCTTCTGCTTCTCAATCTGCCGGATGGGCTGTCCGCAGTTCTCACAGCAGGTCGTTTCGCCTGTAAATGCCAAGGCAGGTTCGACAGAAAAGTTGCTGCCAATATCATTCCTGCGGCAGAAGGATTTTACAGTGTTCAGCGATATGCCAATGGATTTGGCGATTTTCCCGTATCCGTTTCCGTCCGCGCGGAGTTTTATGATTTGTGCTTTTTGATGATCGGTCATCATTTTTCGGCTCCTTCCAAGGGAGCGGTCTTGCTGTATCTCCCTCACTGGCTACCGAAAAATTCAACCCCATCGTTATGGCAGATAAAAAAACAGCCCACAGGCTCTCCGAAGAGGTACCTGCAGGCTGTGCTGATAAATTTCGTTTTGAAACGATTTATTTTAAATCCTATCTAAAATTTTATGAACGACATAGAGGGCTAATACGATTGAGCAGGCAATCCAAAGGTTGATTGTGAACAGCGTTACTCGGCCAAGCCATATACTGATTGCCAATATTCCCGCTGTAATTCCCAATCCAATCAAACTTGCAATGATTGAAAAGGTTTTTGTTTTACGCCCCTTTTTGTCTTTGCCAATTTGAAAAGATTTTTTCGTAATGACCTCTACAATCACGAAGGCTGCCGTAAGAATAATACCAATTACAATCAGACTTCCAAGAGAAATGGAAATAGAAAAATCCAGGGGCTTTCCAGTAACGGCATTGCGGATCAGTGGAATCGTTTCGTTTGAAATGACAATGTTGATGAAACCTAATATGGATAAACCCCAGCAAAGCGTATCAAAAAAGTCAATAATTCGCTGCCTTCGTGTTTCGGGAGGCAGGCTGGCAATTACATTGTCACAAAACCCCTTATAATCCTCTCCAATGACTTCACGGATTTTTTCACCGCGCTGCTGTGCTGAAAGGACCATTTCTGTTAAATCATAGCGCACTAACTCCTGATGATATGCTGAGATTTTGGCCCCTCTCAGGTAGCAAATCATATCGGTAAAAGCTTCCCGATTTTCAGGGCTGATTTGTTGATCCAGAGCGTTATTGCTTCGGTTCAACTCTTTGGTTTTTCGATTCATTTTATTTTCCTCCCTCATGAAATAATGCACCCACCGCTTGCTCAAGTTCGAGCCAACTGGAATAGAACCGCTCTATCTCTTCTTTTCCCGATGAAGAAAGAGAAAAATACTTTCGTTTTGGTCCTACCGGCGATTCGCGATATTGCGCGGTGATCAGACCGTTTTTCTCAAGCCGAAGCAAGAGCGGGTAGATTGTCCCTTCTGAAATATCTGTAAAACCATACGTCCGCAGGTTTTCTGATATTTCGTAGCCGTAGGTTTCCTTTTGGCTGATCACTTTTAGAATGCAGCCCTCCAGCGTGCCTTTCAGCATTTGTGACGGGATCATAAGTTCACCACCTATCTTGTAATGCAATATAGAACAACTATATTGTAATGCAAGATAGGTGCTTTGTCAAGACCCCCTGCAAAATCAAATATTCGGCTCTTATAGATTGCAAATATATATGCAAATAATTAAACATAATTGCCGCTCTTTCGATTACTTTATGGTTGTTTCGCGAGTAAAACAGCAAATAGTTCCCCTTAAACCGGCTTCTTTGCTGCTTCTATGTAGACAGTGACTTCAGCCAGCTATTAGGTAAAGAAATCATCGTACTTAAGTGGAGTCCCTAAAACCTTTGATGTAACAATAAGGCACCCAGCATTAAATTTATGCCGGGTGCCTTTCCTTTCAAACGCCAATGCTGCTTGGAAATCTCTGTGTACATAAAAACGTCTTGAAGCGCTCAATCCCTTTCATCAGCATACAACTGCCCGCACCCGGCGCCGATATCAGAACCGAACTGCATTCTGATAGCCACGCTGATACGGTTGGAATGTAAAATATCACTGAAGTTTTTAATGGCTTCGTGATTTGAAGCGGTAAATTTTCGCGCCGTCTTATCTGTTGCGTTATATGGGATAAGATCAACATGATATAGATAGGACAACGCTCCCCGGCTCAAAATAAGGTGCGCTAACGCTTTCGCATGCTCTGCCGAATCATTTATTCCGCCCAGCATAATATAAGCCAGGAACAAGCGCCTTTTGGTATTTGCAACGTGCGCATCCAACGCATCCATTACTTTATGGAGCGGATAAGTTTGATTGATCGGCATCAATTCCGAACGTTGCTTTTCAAAAGGCGAGTGCAGCGAAAAAGCTAAATTCACCTGCGGAAAATCACGGGTCAGCCGTTTTATCCCGGGAATCATTCCAATCGTCGATATGGTAATGCGTCGCTGGCTTAATCCGAACAAAGACGGGTTTGTCAGGATTTTTAATGCGTCAAATAAATTGGGATTCGCAAACGGCTCGCCCATTCCCATAAAAGAAACACTATTGATTTGATGCCCTGCAAGATAAAAATACAGAATTTGATCTGTTATTTCATCAGCGGTCATATTGCGTTTGTGTCCGATAGCACCTGTTGCGCAGAATTTGCAGCCAAACCCACAGCCGCATTGAGATGAGACGCAAAAAGATTCCCATCCTTTTTTGTAATGCAGGTTCACCGTTTCGACGCAGTTTCCATCCTTTAATTGAAAAAGCACCTTATCTGCCTGGCCCGATGCCCGATGTGTAACTGGAACAAGGCCGCAGACAGAGGTCCCAAAAGTTTCCGCCAAATTTGATCTTAGTCTTTCCGGCAGCATATACATGGAATGAAAGTCAGGAATATGCTGTGCAAAAATCATCTTTATCAATTGCTCATAGCGATAATCCGGAAAATTCATTCCCGATATACATCGCTTCATAACCTCATATTTTGAATAAATCATGTAGGCTTTTCTCCTCTTGAATAATGAAATCATCAAGAAGCAAAGCCAGCATGAGCGGCGGTCAGTTTATGCTACTCCATGCAAAGGCCGCCAGCACAACCTGGCTTTGCATGGAGTTTGTCATGGGTGACGGCTATTTTACAGTTATTCATTATTTCGCCCCTTTTTCTATAACTCAACGGTTTTGGTCGCAATATTTTCACAGAAAGCACTGTCGTGCTCCACGAACAGAATGGTCGGCTTGTATTCGAGCAGCAGGTTTTCTATCTGCATGCGGGAAAGGACGTCAATGTAGTTGAGCGGTTCATCCCAGATATACAGATGCGCCTGCTCACACAGGCTTTTGGCGAGCAGGACTTTCTTTTTCTGCCCCTCGCTGAATTCGTCCAACCGCTTTTCAAACTGCTCCCGAGGAAAATCAAATTTCCGCAGGATGGCTTTGAAAAGACTTTCATCGAGAAGATTTCGCTCGATATATTCGCTTAAGAAGCCGTTCAGCCCCGCCGTGCTTTGGGGGACATAGGAAATTTTCAGCCGTTCGCTTTTTCGCAAAATGCCTTGATAGGGGATGTTTTCCCCGCAGATCAGCTTCAGAATGCTAGATTTTCCGGAACCGTTTTTCCCCTGCAGCGCAATCCGGTCTCCCTGCTCTATGGTAAAACTGATATTCGAGCAGACGGCACGACTTCCATAGGCAATGGAAACATCGGAAAGCTCAAGCAGTCGGCTGGTGTGGTATGGAAGCGGAGAAAGTTTTAGGCTTTCGGCAGTTTCCAGGTTTTTGAGCAGTTTGGATTTCTCATGAATCAAATCCTGCTGACGATTTTCAATAGCTTTGGAACGCTTCATCATTTTCGCTGCTTTATGGCCGACATAGCCTTTGTCCAGCTTGCTTCCCGAGTTGGTCGAACCGTTTTTGCTTTTTTCCACACGGTCTGACCAACCGGAAGTCTTTTGTGCGGCAGCTGTTAAACGGCTGATTTCTTTTTTGTGTTTCTCGTTTTCTGCCCGTTCAAAGCTGTCCTGCATCTCTTTGTTCCTCCACCAGGACGAGAAGTTTCCCCTCTGAACCTCGATGTTTGTTTTATTGATTACGAGAATATGGTCGATGCAGTTGTCCAGGAAAACCCGGTCATGAGAAACCAGAATAAACCCATGTTTTCGCTTCAGATAATCGCTCAAGGTTTTTCTGCCCAAAGTGTCAAGATGATTCGTCGGCTCATCAATCAGCAGAAAGCTGTTTTCTTTCAGGAACAAAGCGGCAAGCAGTGCTTTTGTCTGCTCCCCCTTTGAAAGGGTGGAATAGGAGCGATAAAGAAGATCATCCGACACATTCAGCAGGGACAGCTCACGTGCAATTTCCCAGTCCTGCGCATTCGGGCTGATTTCATGAATGACATCAATGACAAAAAAGTCAGCGTCCGGCACGTCATAGGGAAAATACTCAAACGAAACATTGCTTGAAATGGTACCGCTGTATTCATATTTCCCCATGAGAAGCTTTAGAAAAGTCGTTTTTCCCCGGCCGTTTCGCCCGGTAAATCCAAGCTTCCAATCTGTATCAATCTGAAAGCTTACGTTTTCAAAAATATTGTGAAAGCTTCCTTCATAGGAAAAGGTTAAATTCGAAATATTGATAAGTGACATCAGTCAAACCTCCGCAATAAAAATATGGGATGCAAGAAAGTTACTTCCTGCATCCCATATTGATAGCGAAGTCAAAGCCGCATAAAGGCGGCAAAACAAGGCTCATATGAGTGAATCGGCATTAAACTTTCTTGCAAACGCACAGCAAAAACATCGGCATAGCGTGTATGCCCGAAGATTCATGCCATGCAAAAATAGTTAGCAAGAAAATTTAATCACCTTTCCACCTCAAATCTAAAATAATATTATATTTTAATATACACCAAAACGGTGGTAAAGTCAATGCTTTGCGTTGGATTTCATAAAATGTTTAATAACAAATACAAAAAAGTAAAAAAACAGCCCCTCGCCGTCCGAAAGTGGACAGCGAGGGGCTGTTTGGCAGGTGTTTTACTTTTTTGGCATTTTCAGCTTCTGCCCGGAGTAAATGGTGTCTGAGGACAGTCCGTTCAGCGTCTTAATTTCCTTATACCGCGCGCCGCTGCCGAGCTTTTTGGAAGCGATGCCCCAGAGCGTGTCGCCCTTGAGCACGGTGTAGGTTTCATAGGTTGCCGTGGTTGAAGCGTTTTTCCCGGAAAGAATCTCGTTAACCTTTGCCTGCACAGCAGTATAATCATAGCCTGCCGATGTCAGTTTTTTCTTACGCTCCTCTCCGTTGCCCCACTTACCGTTGATGACCTCGGCGGCAAGTTCATCAACGGATTTCGTGTAGGTTGCGGCGGCACTCCCTTTACTCCAGCCGTTAAAGCCGCCGTTTTTGATGATGGACGGATAATCGATATATCCATAGTCCATATCCACATTACCCTTGATGCCATCGACCTTGCCAGTGGAAGAATACTGCCAGATACCGTATTCGCCGGAGTAGGTGCATTTACTGGCGTACTGAGCTACCCAGTGGGAATAGGCCTTGAGCTTGCTGTCGTCCATGCGTTCCTGAAAACCGGAGACAGCGGAGCCGTAGATACCGACAAAGTATCCGGCGGCTTCCATTGTCTCACAGAAAGCGATGGCGGCTTCCGTAATACCGGCTTTGGCAGAAGCAGGCTGCGCTTCGTTATCCATGTAGACAGGATATTCCAGCTGTTTGCCTTTCAAAATTTTGATGAAGCGTTCTGCATCAGCTTTTCCTGCAGCGGCAGTAACGCAGTCCCTGCCGACGAAATAGTATGCGCCGATGGGAATACCGGCTGCCTTGGCTCCCATATAGTTTTCTTCCCATTTGCTGTCGGTGTAAAAGCCTGCGTCAGAGCCTCCGGCTTTGATGATGGCAAACTCGATGCCTGCCGCTTTGACCTTGTCCCAGTCAATCGTTCCCTGCCAGTGGGATACGTCAATTCCATTGATTCTTGCCATACTTATTGTTCCTCCTCATCGTTGCGGTCGTGGAGCTGTTCCAGAACCGCCTTCAGTTTTTCGGGGATGGGAAGCCCCAGATGCCCCGCGTTTTCCAGAATGGACACACCCTCGTTAGACAGATAAAAAAAGATGACCGCCGTGCGCACCGCGCCGCCGTCTCCCAGCACCTGACTGTCGATGATGTTTCCAACACCCACCAGCGCGAAAATGAGCACTTTGCGGGAGATGCCCTTGAAGCCGATTTCGCTGGATAACCTGTGGTCTACGATGGCGCACATCACACCGGTGATGTAGTCGATCACCACGAATGCTATGAGCGCATAAAGAAAGCCGTCTGCTCCTCCGAGAAACCAACCGAGCCAGCCGCCGATAGCGGCGATCATAAGTTGAATCCATGTCCAGATTTCTTTCATGTTGTTTTTCCTCCTAATAAATAGTCACACCATTCAGATTTGGTTTTTCAGATGCTTTTCCGATCAAATCTGAAAGTCGTGCTTTGCCTTTCCGTCCGCCGCTGTCCACGGTGAACGCTGTATAAAAACCGCCCCTGCCGAAGTTGTGCGTCACATCAGTGACCGTACCGATGGTTTCTGTCTTTGCACCACTGACGATGCGCACTTCATCGCCAATGGTGAGCTGGGGTGTGAAGATACCGACGAAGCTTTCCTGTCTGCCGGATATGGCGATAGCCTGTGCAAGTTCCTCGGCCATAGCCGTTATTTCGGTGAGAGTCGCGCCGTCAGCGGCTGTTACGTAGGTCGTTCGATGCGAAGGCTGAACCCACCACTTGTTCCTTGGGACGGTGGCATAAACCGTGTTTTCCGGATTTGCACAGGTGACGCAGACCTTGCTGACTGCCTCCGAGTCGTCGTATTCCACACTGTAGCTCCAGCAGGTCTTGTCACGCTCGAAGGTGTACACAGCAGGCTGGTCGAAGCGGGCATCGGTAGCTGCAGCCACACCAATGATACCGTTTGCCGTTTCATCGATCTTCCAGCCGTCAAGCAGAGAGATAACCCGCTTGATTCCGTCCAGTATGGTGACATCCGGTTCGAAGCGCAGTTTCCATGCCTTTGCGCTGTCGCCGACAAAAAAGTTCTCCACCTCGGCGAGGCGAAGAATCTCCTGCAGGTTCTGCTGAAGCGTTGTTTCTTCAAATGTGTTGTCCTCGTTGAAGGTCTGTTCCTTCAGCAGCTTTCCGATTGCATTTCTGGCGGATACCGATACCTTTTCATCCGGATACGATACCGAAGCACGGTCGATATAAAAGATGCCGAGCGGGATTTCTCCGCTGCTGCCGAGGGAAAAGTACAGTTCCATCTTGGTGCCCGGTGTCACGAAAGCCCGGTAGCGATTGAGCAGCGCACCTTTAATATTGAGCAAGGTGCAGGACATCTGTGAGACCTCGCTGCCGATACTGAATTTAACCGAGCCATCAATAAAGGAATTCGTGATATCGGCCGGAAGCATATACAT